>SKEL01000723.1_pt1 | contig 34324 bp, 22 predicted proteins | sample 4826741 | NCBI WGS metagenome assembly SKEL01 (sample SAMN11008810, study PRJNA524170) | human gut metagenome | biome: Human fecal sample; material: Feces; isolation source: fecal sample from pouch patient p33 | host: Homo sapiens | place: Israel: Tel-Aviv | collected 2016-03-22
GTAGCAAGTGCTATCTTCTTAGGCTTTATTCTTCTTTTAGTCTCTTCACGAGATTATCGGAACTATAGGCGAGGAGAGGAGTTTGGTTCATCGAGAGAAGGGAAAATTACTGATATTAAACCTTTCTCAGATAAAAACTTTTCGAATAATATTATCTTGGGAGAAGATGCATTACTAAGTATCTATAATACCTACAAAAATGCAGCTCTTCAGAGAAATAAAAATGTTTTTGTAGTCGGAGGGCCAGGGTCTTGGAAATCTTCGACATACAATATCCCTAATATCTCACAAATGAATGCTTCATTTCTTATAACTGACCCTAAAGGAGAGCTAAGAAATGCGACAGCTAAAATGCTTGAAGATAATGGTTATGATGTTAAAGTATTGGATTTAAAAACTTTAACGAATACGGATCAATTCAATCCTTTTGCTTACATTCATACTGAAGAGATGTTGGAAGATGTAATTGAAGTAATCATTAACGCTTCAAATGGAGAACTCGAAAAGCAAGGAGAGCCGTTCTGGGATAATTCAGAAAAACTTCTTCTTTCTGCTTTGTTTTCTTACCTATACTACAGCTACAAAGGTTATAGAGGTATTCCAGGTAGTGGAGAGATGCCTTGTTTAGCTGATATTGCGGAGTTGGTGAGATATTTGGATAGTCCAGAAGAAGATGTTAAAAGTCCTGTAGAAATAATGTTTGATGATTTTGAAGAGTATTTTGGTTCAGATAACCCTGCTGTATTAACTTTTAAATCATTTAAAAACTACAAAGGTGATACTCGTGCATCAGTTATTTCTATGCCTTCAGCACGTTTTAGAATGTTTAATTTGGAAAGTGTAAAAAGTATTACTAGTAGAGATACTATGGAATTAGATAAAGTCGGTGAGAAAAAGACTGCTATATTTATCGTTCTATCAGATTTGAATGGAACGTATAACTTTTTAGCAAGTCTTTTCTTTATGCTTTCTTTCCAACTCTTAGAAGATGTCGCAGACTACAAACATGGAGGTAAACTTCCAATACCTGTACGTATGATATTTGAAGAGTTTCCAAGTATTGGGAAAATACCTAATATCTTAAAAGCTATTGCGATATTCCGTGGACGACAAGTAGGCTTTGAATTTACAGCGCAAAACTTTGACCAACTGAAACGTATCTACAAAGATACTTGGGAGGAAATAATCGGTGCTTGTGATTCCTTAGTTTACTTAAGTGGTTCTACTACAGAGTTAACTGTAAAAACTTTTAGTAAACGTTCTGGTGACCAAACAATTGGTAAAAAAAGCGATGGTCGTTCGTTTGGAGGGAGTCAGGGTGGCTCACAGAACACAGATAGTACTGGTCGAAAGGTGTTCATGGAAGATGAAGTCGAAAGACTGGATCGACTCCATGCACTAGTGAAAATATCGAATCAACCAGTCGTTAAAGTTAAAAAATACAATGCACGTAAACACCCACGTGCTAAACAATGGGGTGACAAGCCAGGTTCGAAAAACTGGTATGAATATCAAAGATATTCAACGGAACTAGAGGAAATTGAGGCAAGTGTTGCCCAAAATCCTGAAAATGAAATGTTAGTCGTTACTGAAATTGGTAACTAAAAAAGAAAATGGAGAAATAAAATGAACAACTTAATTACAACTGCAACTACAAAAGTAACAATGCTCGCTTCAGCACCAACTGCTGCAAGTGCCGTAAAGCAAACTCAAGATAATGTTAAATGGGGCTTCGGTACAGCAGGTGTCATTCTTGCCTTAATTGGTTTAGCGATGCTCTTCTTCAGTTGGGATGATGGTCCTGCAGCTCGTCGTTCGCCAATCTTTATGCTTGTCGGTGGTTTAATTCTTGTCGGTATTGGCTTTGGTATTGCGGCTGCTATTACTACTCCCCCTGGAGCGTAAAGTGAAATAGAGAAAGGAGGGATATATGTTCTCTAGCTTTTCACAAAATTTAACTGACTATAATCCTGAAGCCTTTAATTGGATATTTACTACTTCAACTAAAGTTATGCTTCCAATTGCCTTTTATATAGGGCTTTTCTTTTTTATGATGAATGTCATAAATACAGTTGTGCCAAAGTCACAGGCAGGAGAACCTATAGTTTTAAAGGATGTTACCTTTAGTTTTGTAAGGTGGCTAGTTTCAATGGCACTTGCTTCAATGGGTGTGATGATATTTGTCTTTATCTTACAAATCTCAACAGGAGGGGTAAATCTTTTCAATCAACATGGGGGAACGGTAAATGAGAGTATCATGAATAGCTTGATCCCTAAAATCGAGTTTCCAAAAGACCCTCTCTCTTTCTTAGGCGAGATATTTGGTATGCTTACCAATCCAGGAGCACTTCTTTCGAAGGCTGTCACAGGACTGATAATGTATGTATTCTGTTTGGTTGCACAACTCATTGCAATTGCTTCTGTCTATATCATCATCTATATTCGCTTTTTCCAACTCTATCTTTTAGCTTTTCTTTCGCCAATTCCTATGGCAAGTATCGCTTCTAAAGAGTATGAAAATATTGGGATTAGCTATATAAAAACTGGCTTTGCTTATGCTTTCCAAACTATAGTAATTTTAGCGGTTATGAAACTCTTTAGTTTCTTTGCAAGACCAACGATTGATATAAGTGGCTCATTATCATCAATAAGTGGTTTAAGTGCTTGGGGTGGTGCATTTGGTAGCCTTGTTTATGCCATTGCTTACATTGTTGTTATTTGGCAAACATTGAGTATATCTAAAAAATTATTTGGTGTAGGAGTATAGTATGGAAACAAGAATTTATAAAGACGGTTCAAAAACAGGAAAAACAACAAAACTTATCATTGCTCTCATAGGTATTGGTGGGATTGTAGGTGCTTCTGCTTATGGTCTAATGGAATTAAACATTCCATTTTTACCGCTTCAAACTTTTACAATAGTCGGCGTATTTCTCGTTGGCTTTTTTACATTTGGAGAAATTAAAGGGATTCCAATGTGGCGATTCTTTTATTTAGCTATGCGCTACTCTGTGTCAGAAAATAAAAGAAAATTTGTATTAGAAAGTGAGGAAGAAGATGTCGTCAAAGTTAAAAAACAAAAAACAAAAAAATTCAGATTTAAAAAAGCAAAAGAAGAAAAATAAAATTTTATCTACTCAAAAATCCTTAGGTTTTGATGTTCTCGAAAAAAATGGAGTCATGAGTTTTGGAAATGACTTATATTCTAAAACTTATGATTTAGGAAGTGCTAACTATATTACAGCTTCTCATGATGAAAAGCTAAATATGTTCACAAGCTACTTTGATGCAATCAATGCCCTATCTAAAACAGAACATTTTCAACTGTCCATGGATTTTGAAAAAGTAAGTAAAGAAAAGTTTTTATCCAAAAATAAATACCCTTTAGTTGGTGCTGTCGGAGATGAAATTCGTGAAGATATAAATAGTCTGATCGAAGAAAAATATGATGATGGGAAGAACAACTATGCACTTTCTCGTTATATTACTATTGCGACAAAGAATACAGATCGTGCAAGAGGTATATTAAAACTTGATACGGCTCAATCTACCATGTCTACTGAGCTTGGTAAAATTGATGTTTCCTTGCGTGAATTGAGCGCTCTGGAGCGTTTCAATCTCTTAAATCGTCATCTCAGACCAGATGCTAAGGAGTTAAAAGCATTTCCTGGAACAAATGAAGATGTAAAAAATTGGCTTTCTCCTCAGAGTATGGTTTTCAAAAAATCCTCATCTGTCATTGATGGTCGAGTGGGAAAAACTTTCTTTATTCGTGAATTTCCTTATGAATTATCGGATGAATTTCTCAAGGATGTTTGTGAAGCAGGTTTAGAGGGTACATTCACCATTCATGCTTCGCCAAATACCTTTGCGGACAGTAGAAAGCGTATCTACAATCAAAAAACTGCGGTAGGGACAGCTTTATTGCCACAACAAAAACGAGCTTCAGCCGAGGGATATTCTCAAAATATGGTTTCTCCTGGTTTATCTGAAGCGTGGGAAGACCTTACCGAACAAGAAGATTACATGAAGCGTACAAGTTCAAAAATCTATGACGCAAGTCTTATCTTACATATCCATGCAAAAACGGAAGATGAACTTATTGATGCCTGGAACAAAGTCATTGATGTTCAAGAAAAACACAGTGTGGTTTTTGAACCTCTAACATATCTTCAAGAACAAGGCTTTATTTCTACTCTTCCTCTTGGTGTAAATTACTTAGAACCAATTAAAGGATTTACACGTGGATTGATTACACCAAATATTGCGATTAATATTCCTTGGACATCAGTGGAGTTGCAGCATCCGACTGGAAAATACTTTGGTATTAACCTCTTGTCTAAGAATATTATCTCAATTGACCGCCGTGGTAGAACACTTCAAAATACAAATGGTTGGATAGTTGGGAAATCAGGTTCAGGGAAGTCGGTGACAAGTAAATTTATCATTGCTTCAGATTATTTAGAAAATGCGTATGATGAGTTCATCATTATTGACCCTGAAGGTGAATATGTTGGCCTAGGAGAGAAATTGGGCGCACAAGTTGTCAAAATATCTCCTAAATCTAAGACCAATATTAATATTGTGGAACTCCCTGAGCATAAGGATGCCTTGGTTGATGAAGATGACCCAGTTGCATTGAAATCTGACTTCCTTACTGCAATGTTTTCAAATTTATTGCGTGATGGTCTTACAGAAATTCAAGAAACGATTGTGGACGAGGTTACTGTAGAAACGTTTGAACGAGTGGAGAAACCTACACTTACAGATTGGTACGATGTCCTAGGGGATACAGTTGAGCGTTACCAAGCTAAAACAGATATTGATCCAATACGGCTTATGGATAGTCAATCACTTCATTCTACACTTGCAAAATATGTCACAGGGAGTTACGATATTTTCGCTTATAAAACGAATGTTAACTTGAATAACCGTATGGTCATTTACGATGTAAGCCAACTTAAAAACAAAATGAAAAAGTTTGGTTTTATGGCCGTAATCGACCAAATTCAAAACCGAGTTATTGATGCCAAAAAGCGTGGAGTTAAAATCTGGGTATACGGTGATGAATTACAAACTGTTGTCGCAAGAACTTCACCACCTATTCTTCGTGAAAAGTTTGCGGATATGTGGGCACGTTTGCGTAAATATGGCGCAACAGTAACTGGTATCTCACAAAATATCAACTTGATTTTAGATACAGCTGAGGGTGAATCAATGTTCTTTAACTCTGAGTTTTTCGTTATCTTACGGCAAAGTGGTAAAGCCTTTAAGACTATCGTGGAAAGGTTTGAGTTAACACAAGAGCTTTATCAGTATTTGAAAAAGGACGAAAAAGGTTCAGGGCTAGTGATTGCAGGGGATACAAAAGTACCTTTTAATAATCCGATTAATGAAGGTACTTTACTGTTTGACTTGGTCAATACTGATGCGAAAAATAAGAAATAATATAGAAAGAGAGGTGATGAATGAGCAAGGATAAGAACGTTGACTACTACGATTCAAAAGAAAAGAGCCATGAGGTAGTAAAAAATTCAGTACATGTTAAGGAGTCACCAATTTCTAATGACAAGTACCAGGATAAAGTCAGTGCAGTATCAAATAAAAAAGATGTACTAAAAAAAGGTTCTAAAGAAAATTCAAGAGCTAAAAAAATTAGTCAATCTGAAACAAAATCTGCAAAAGTCTCCCCTGCATCAGCATCCTCTAAATCCTCTGAAGATATTAAGAAGAGCAAGAAGAAGCTTGATGAAAAAAACGCAGAGAAAATTTCCTCAACTGGAAGTAAAACCAAGTCTAAAAAGGAAAAGATTAAGTTAAACAAAAATCCTCATCAGCGATTTTTAAGTAATGCTTCGAAAAAAGAACTTCTTAAGAAACAAAGTTTAAACCGGTCAAAGAAAAATGCATTAACTTCACTCTCTGGTTCAAAAGGAGAGTTAGGTGAGAAGAATGAGCAGACAGAGTGGACTGATAAAGGAAGTGAAGCTGTTCAAAATTCTAAAACGATTGTAAACCAAGGAAAAAAACTACTAAATAACAGAAATGATAACCTCATTAAGTCATTTGGACAAAGCTTTAAGAAAAACTTCCGAAAAGAGAAGTTTTTTTCTAATACACAAAAAACTCAAAGTGTAGCTAATAAAATGTCTACGAGTTCTGTTAATGTGGCTAAAAATGGAACAACTACAGTAAGTAAATGGAGTGCTACACACTTTAAAGAATTACTAAGTCAAGCATTTTCTCCGAAGGTTTTAGCAATAAAATTTAGCGTAGTTGGGGGTTGGGTTGGACTTGCAGTTATATTAGTTTTGATGGTTGTTTTCTTTATTGGCGGTTTAGCTAATTCATCATCTCAAGCAGCAAAACAAGCTGAAGAGTTCAATCCTGACTCATCTATCGCAGAACGTGCACAAACGGTTTACAACGAAATCAAAAAAGTTGACCCTAATGCAACTACACAAGGTATCTCAGCTTTTCTAGGAAATTGGGATGTAGAGAGTAGTATTAATCCGAAGCGTGCTGAAGGTGACTATTTAGCACCACCAGTTGGAGCGAAGGACGACAAAGACCCTGCGTGGGACAGTGAGAAGTGGTTAACAATGGGTGGCCCTGATATTTATAATGGTGGTTTCCCAAATATTCTCCATCGAGGACTTGGTTTAGGACAATGGACAGATACTTCAGATGGCTCAACAAGAAATACAATGCTACGTGACTATGCAAAAAGTCAGAAAAAGAAGTGGTACAGCCTACCTCTTCAAATAAATTTTGCAATGTCTGCAGATACTCCCTATGACAGGGCACTCTTTAAGGCTATTGTAGAGTCAGACCAATCAGTAGAAGCTCTTGCGGACCAAGTCGCAACACTTTGGGAGAGAAATAACGGTGACAAGATGGATCAGCGTAAAGAACAATCTCGAAAATGGTTTAACTATTTCAAAAATGGTGGTGGTTCAGGTTCAGCAAGTGCAAATATCCCTCCAGAGTATGTTGGAAAACTAAAATATCCAAATCCTTCCAAAGAAACTTCAAGCGGTGGCTATCCTGGTAATGCTTATGCAGCAGGACAATGTACATGGTACGTGTACAACAGGTTCTATCAATTAGGGAAAACAATCCCTGCTTATCTTGGAAATGGTGGACAGTGGGGTGCTAGTGCTTCAGCTCAAGGTTATAACACGACAAGTACACCAAAAGCAGGATATGCAGCATCATTCCCTGCAGGAGTTGCAGGAGCTGCAGCACCTTATGGACACGTTGCATTTGTGGAGTATGTTAATCCTGACGGTAGCTTCTTAGTATCAGAAATGAACATGAACGGTGGCTTGTATAAGATTACATATCGTGTCATTTCGTCACCTGCAGGAGTGAATTTCATTGATTTTAAATTGTAAAAAGAAAGGTACAAATGGTAAATAAAACAAAAGCTAGTTTATTGATTGTAGGCTTAGTAGGGATAGTAGCCCTTCTTATTTTTGGGATGGTTATGTTCTTTAGTAGCTTGAGTAGTCCTAAAAGTAAAACAGAAGCTCAACCAGCGACTTCTCAATCTTCAAGCGTGCAAAAGAGCGAGGAAAGTAAAAACGAAGAAGAAAAAAACAAAGAAGATCCAAAGGGTCTTTTAAAATTGGACAATGCAAGTATTGAAGAATTTCTTCAAAAATATTTAACTTACCAGTATTTAGGAGATAATCGTAATCAGTATAAGGCTTATATGACACCAGACTTATTTGATGCGGTAGTAAATCAAGAAGAAAAACCTGTAAATCAGGCACAAAAAGAATTGATTGTAAATCAGGAGTTCGATAGTGCAAATATTTATATTGATGTAAAGGACGAAAGTGCTATTTGCCAAGTTTACTTTACCAATGATAATTTGCAACATAAACCAACAGTATCTGAACCTGAGCCAAAGAGCTTTACAATGAATAATAATCAGGAATTCAAGCTCTCTTTTGTCAAAAATGAGGGCCATTACTTGGTAAGTGCAATTACGTACAGATCTGTACAAGAAACAAATGAAATGAACTAAGGAATATGGAGGAGATATGACTATTGAAGAAAAAATAAGTGCAAAGAATAAGAAAATTGAAGAAATCAATCAAAAAATAAAGAAAGAAGAAGAAAAAATTGCTGATTTCAAGGAAAAAATTAAACAACTAAAAGTTGAAATTGAGCAAATCACGAATGAAGAAATTAAAAATTCACTATCGCAAATTGAAGCGGAGCCGCTTGAATTTATCGCATTAATAAAAGAAATGCAAAAACAAAAGTTAAATCCTGTTGATACATTAGACCTATTGAAAGAAATCGGTGGAAGCACAGGAGATGGCAATCAAGAAAACACTACTGAAGGATATGGAGAATAACAATGGCAAAAGGATTTAAAGGACTAAAAATATTTAATAACAAACGTACTTTTACTATTCCTGAAAGTATCGGACTTTCAGAGGAAGAAAAAAATCGTATCATTACTTCACCAAAATTTGAAGATTTTGTGATTAATATTGAAAGTTTAAACTTCATCTTCTTACGTGATGAAAGGGATGTTCAATTAAACGTTTATATTCAAACAGAAAAAGAAGTATTATATGGTCAAACGTTGAAGTTTCCATATCCAAAATCTACTAACTTTTATGAACTCCTTGACAAATTCAGTACGAAAAAACGTCGTGCACTTGATGTGGAAGAGTTGCAAGAGCAGGAAGAAATAGTTGATGAAAGCTCTATTCCTGAAGTAAATCAAGAAACATTTGTGCATCCTTCAGTAGTTGAAAAAACAAGTGAAACTATCGAAGAAGAAACTAATGAAGTAAAAGAAGCAGCGGTACAGGATACCTTGGATCACGAAAGTCTAGAAGAAGCTTTTGGAGAGTCAGAAGAACTTCAAGAAGAGGTTATTCCTAACACTGAAGAGGAAGAACACCCAAATGAACTCAAAGAGTGCGCAAATTGTGGTTTTAATAATGACTTAGATGCAAAATTTTGCTCTGAGTGTGGCTTCTCCTTTATTGGAAAAAAAGCAGCAGAAACACCCTCAACTGAAACTGGAAATAGTATGAGTACAGCAACAAAAGATTTAGTTGCCAAAGTTTCAAATACTGGCCAAGAAACATTTGTAGTTGACCCTCAAACAAATTATCAGTCATCTGCAGATGACATGCAACAGCTCTTAAAAGTTAAAGATGGTCTTAAAAACCGTGCTCAAATTGAAAAAGATGTTGCTCTCGAATTTGAAAGCAAAAAAGCTAAAGCTATTAAAGCTGCAGATGAAAAAGTAGAAGAAGAAAAGCGTAAAGAGCTTGAAGCACTCAATCGTACATTTAAAGAAAAACAAGAACTTGCACGTAGAGATGCTCTTGAAGTTCTATCTGTAGATGAAAAAAATGAAGTAAATTCACGTGTTGATGCTATGAAAAATTATCTAAAACAAGTCTATGAAACAGGTCTACGCAGTATTGATGAAGGCTTTAACATGAAGTCAGCAAATGAATAGGAGAGAAAATGGATTTAAAAGAAACAACAAAACGAGTCCAGGAATATATTGAAACTCTAAAATACAAAAGCTTTGCGAATAAGTTAGAGTTTTTGCGGTTTAACAGCTATCATCATCATCGTCCAATGAGTGAAGTTTTACAAATATTTGTACAGAATCCAGAAGCAAGGCTTCTGGGTTCTTTTGATTTTTGGAAAGACTTTTCAGAGGAGTCGAGTGTAGAATTTGGTCAAAAATCTAGTGTACGTATTTTTGACAAGCAAGGTAAAACTAAGGAAGTACTGTATGACCTAGCTCAGACTACTTTAAAGGGAGATGCAGACCTTTCTCTTATCCCTTTTCGTGAGCCAGTACTATCAAGTGAACTACTCTTTAATACTCTTGTTTCTCTATCTGGTGGTTCATTAACGCTTGACGATTATACTTCAGATAAATATTTTGAAGAGTCGTTGGCAGAGATTGAGAGATTCTTTGAACCTTACCGTGAAAGTTTAACCAAATTTACTAAAGAAGAGGTTGATGCAGCCCTTGAAGTTGTCCGCTATAATCTTTACGAAGAATTTGGTGTATATTTGAGTGAGGAATTCGACTATAGCTCAATTGAGAATTCTGTTACAAATACTCTTCAGCATTTTTCACATGACCGGTTCTTACCGGTCTTTTCTTTGGCCAATAATATTTCAAAGGAACTAACAAATCAAGTTAAAGAAAAATACCAGGAAGTTGAACTCCAACTCACTGAAATCAAGCAAGACCAACAGAAGTTCAATGAACAAATGGAAGAATTGGATATTGAGGTTGATTTCTCAGCAAAAGAAAAGGTTGAAAAAGTTAAAGAAAATACTTTAGGCTCTTCAGGTATCCTTGATAAGCTAGAAAAAGCAGCTTCTGACCAAGGTTTCTATTTATGGACTCGAAACGAAAACTGGACAGGTGATCCTGAAGATGATGAAGGACTTCAGTTTCTTTTTGATGAAGGTTTATATGAAGCTCATGCCTATGAGTTTAAAACGGTTGAAGAACTTGATGAGTGGCTAGACAATGAAGAGGTGTTTATTGTCGATGGACTGGGAAATCACACAACCTTTGTTGAACTCAATCAGTTCGTACAACAAGAGGAACAAAAGATATTAGAATTTGAAAATAATATGTCAAATACTATTTATGATTTTGTTGCTAGAGATTCAGATTTATTTGTGCAAATAATGCATGAACCATTTGGAGATATAGCAGTTGATGTAGCTTCAAATCGAGATAAGATTACTATTTCACGAGTAGATACAGAAACTAAAGAACTCTATACCTGGTTCGAGATGGAAAAAAGTACTGCCATTGTACTTTCACAAGATAAAAGCTTTGGTAATATCAGTGAACCACAAAAGAGAGAGTTACTTTCTCACCTTAAACGTGAATATGATGCTAAATTCGTAATGACTAAAAATATCAGTGAGTCTACACCAAAAATTGAAACTCATATGCAGGATGGGAAAACAAATTTTCCCTATAAAGTAGGAGATATTCTTAGTCATCACTGGATTGATGATTCCAAAAAAGCACACCATCAAATTTTTAGAATTGCTCGATTAGCTGATGAAAAAACAGGGCAAATACTTTTAGATGAGGTTGAGAGTAAGAACGGACAACCTTATAAGAAGAGTGGTCAAGTCGGTAATGGTGTTTTAGCTATATCAGGTTATGAAATAGCTTCAGATAAAGAACGTGCAATTTTTGAAGAAGTATTTGATGGTAAAGTTCCTGCAATTTTAACTGAAGATATTGATAAAAATACTCCTGCAGTAATTCAAGTCAACTGGAACGAAGGCTCAGATAATGATAATTTCAAGTTTCTCAATCAAAACCATGATAGTGAGGATATAAGCCTTGAAATGTTAAAAGCAATGATATACGACGAAGTACAGCTTGAAAACAATCCTGAAACAGGCTATTACAAAGTTAGTACAACTTTTGATCGGATTGATATTGGAGATGGTTTCGAAAGCAATAAAGAGCTATATCAGGATATTGCTAGATCAAATAACTTGGAAATTGATGTTCAAACTTATTATGACAGTATTGCTCTTGAAAAAGACAAAGTACTTTCTACTCAAGAAATACTTCAGTTAGCCAGAGATAAGATGTCATTACCTGAAGATATTAAGGTTAAACCTAGTGGTGGTGGTAGCTTTTCACTCATGAAAGAACAATTTGGAGGCGTTCTTAATCAGTCTGTTGTTGATTGGTATCCAGGTGGGAAGCTTGAAGTTAAAGATGCTGCAGAACAACTGACAGGTGTACCGTTATTTGAGCAGCAATTTTACGAAGTACTTGCTGAAATTATTACTGAAGATATTTCAGAAATACAAAAGGAAGAAAAACAGGCAACTGAGGTTTTGGTACAGAAGAAGCCTTCTCTTGATTATAAATTAGAAGAGGTTAGACAGAAAATCTTAATTGAAACAGTGACTGCCTTAAACCTTCCGAGTTCTGAATTCCAAATTCAAAAACAAAATAATGAGACAGTGAGTCTCGTACGTACTGGTCCACATAGTATAGTAGCACCACTCGTTACACTTAGAGCAACAGGTGAAGCAGAATTTAATTCTATTAACCTCAAAGCAGCACTAAAGAAATATCCTTCTTTAAGTACTGTCAAAGAAACTTTCGAAAAAGCAAAAGAAAGAATTTTACAGCTTGAAAAAGGGCAAACTGAGCAAGCTAAAGTGCCTACTACAGATGATGTTTCACTTCTGGAGCAGTTTCCAAACGCTGAAGAACGTGATGAGCTTGATCCTATGGAAGATTTCATGGGTATGTTAATGTCTGGTGAGGATGAGCTTACTATTATTGTTGATGATAAAGATGTCTACCACCACAAAATTAGTGACAGTAAAGATGGCCAACAAATTATTTTTGAAATGCGCCAAGATAAGAGTACAGATACTCGATACTTGGTATATGAAAATGGTAAGTTCATAAAAAATACTTTTGGTGATGATATACCTGACAGTCGACTTATTAATCCAATTGGATTAGAGGACTTAGAACAAAGGCTAGAGGAAAATAAACTTAAGCTACATAATCAAACTGAAGTATCGCAACAAGCACAAGAAATATCATTATTTGATAGCTTTGATGCTGGCAAAGAAAAGCCTGATGTTCCTGCTGTTGCGACTTCTATTGTTCCTACACAATCTAAGACAAGTTTTGAATTTCCTTTAGAATCTCAGGCGATTTCGGAATTTTATCCAGGTACTCCAGGGGAAAAAGTAAAAGCAAATCTTGCTGCTATTCGACTTGCTAAGAAATTGTCTAATGAAAATAGACTTGCGACGGTTGATGAACAAAAGGTACTTTCACGTTATGTCGGTTGGGGTGGTCTTGCTAATAACTTCTTTGATGAAAGCAATCCAAGGTACTCAGAGCTTCGTGAAGAGTTGAAAACACTTGTTACCGAACAGGAGTACAGCAACATGCTCCAATCAAGCTTAACAGCTTATTATACGAGTCCTGAAGTCATTCAAGCAATGTATAACCATTTAAATAATCTAGGATTTAATGGTGGTAGAGTTCTCGACCCTTCGATGGGAACAGGGAACTTTTTTGCTTCAATGCCTGGTAATTTAAAAAATAACTCAGACCTTTTTGGAGTTGAGCTAGATGCAATTACAGGTCAAATAGCAACTAACCTACAACAAACCAGTCAGGTACTAATTAAAGGCTTCCAAGATACAAATTTCAATGATAATGCACTAGACTTAGTCACTACTAATGTGCCGTTTGGTCAGATTATGATTGGTGATGAGAAATATTCAAGAAACTATGCTATACATGATTACTTCATCAAGAAGTCTTTAGACCTTGTACATGAAGGGGGCTTTGTTGCTGTGATTACCTCAACAGCGACAATGGATAAAACGGATAGTCGTTTTAGAGAAGAGATTTCAAAACAAGCTAACCTGGTATCTGCAGTTCGTTTGCCCAATGATGCTTTCAAGAATATCGCAGGTACGGATGTATCGAGCGATATTTTAATTTTCCAAAAAACAAGTACTTCTGAAAGGAAGCCAGACTGGATTAATACCCACAATCTTAATGACGATCTGGGGAACAGGGTTTCAATCAACCGATATTTCCATGAGCATCCAGAATTTGTTCTTGGCCAAGTTGGCATCAAAACATTTAACGGAGGTGTTCTTACTGTTAAGCGTGATTTTGAAGAAGAACAATATATTCCAAAGCTTACTGAAGCATTAGAAAAACAAAGTGATGCAGCCTATTACTCTCATAATAAGTCTGAAGAGTTGATTGAGAGTTTTGGTACAGAAGAATACTCTCTACCTAGAGAAATTCTTGAAGCTCAAGAGCCGTTCACTTTATTTGTTTATAAAGGCAAGCCATATTTTTATGATGGTAAGCACGTTATTCCTCACTATAAACAATCAAGTGTCACTCTTAAAAAAGACGAAACACGAAAAAGGCAGCTAGAGCGCTTCGAAAAGGTACAAGACAGGATATTTGATACAAAGGTTAAATACAAAACAGTGTATTCACAAATAGGATATTTTGATACTTGGTCTAATTTTATCCCAACTGGAGTTGGCAGTGCTTTTAATCTTCAGGACATCCCTTCAGATGTACTCGAAAAGCTTAATAAAGAAACTGAGAGCGTAACTAAGGGGGATTATAGATATACGATTATCCCTGAGAAAGAGCAACTCACTTTAAAAATTGAAGAAGTTGTCAATAGACAATACTTATACCACGTTGATTATTCTAAAAAAGAAGTCAATGCAATTGAAAAGATGATTGACTTACGCTACTCCTTACAAGACCTTTTAAATATTCAGCATAAGCCAGGATACACGAAAGAAGAATATGAGCAACTCAGAATCTCTTTTAATGAAAAGTATGATGAATTTGTAGAACAATATGGCTATATTTCTGATTCCTCAAATCGTCAAATCATGCGTGAAGATGATTATTATCCATTCTTGGCATCTGTAGAAGAAGAAGCCGAGGATGAAATAACAAAAGAACCTCTCCTAACTAAAAGTGCGGTATTTTTTGAGCCAACAATTCAACCTGAGCAAAAAATAGTTAAAGTTGAAACTGCTCACGATGCACTTCTTGCTTCCTTAAATCGCAAGGGGCATCTTGATTTTGAGTATATGTCTGACATTTACGGTAAAACCGAGGACGAGATGATTGAAGAGCTTGGCGACAGAATCTACTACGTTGGAGATGGAGAATATGTCACAAGTGAAGATTTTCTTTCTGGTGATGTGAAAACCAAACTTGTTGAAGCTGAAAATAACCAGGAGTTCAATCACGAAGATAGAGATTGGACAAAAAATATTAAAGCTTTACAAGAAGTCATTCCTGAAGATCTTCTCCTTTCAGATATTACCTTTAAATTTGGTACTCGATTTATCCCTCTTCCAGTCTATGAAAAGTTCCTGTCAGAAATCATGAATACGAAGGCTAAGGTCATCTATGACAAGCCTTCTGACAGTTATAAAGTAATGGTTGCAGACACACACAAGTTAGCTGTTACTGATACGTACGGCTATAAAGGCTATAACGGTGAGAAACTTGCGACTGCACTTCTTAATCAACGTGAAGCTAAAATCTATAAGCCAGATGCTGATAATCCTACTAAGCGTGTCCTTGATGAACGTGGGACAGCAATCATGGAAGATAAAGCGAACCTTCTTAAAGATAACTTTAGGTCTTGGGTACTTACTAATCCTGAAGCTTCAGAACAAATTGTAGACGTCTATAATGACAAATTTAACCGATATGTCACTAAGGGATATGACGGTCAATCCTTTACAGTTAAGGGTCTTGCGAAACAATATACTCTTAGACCTCACCAAAAAAATGCAGCAATGCGAATTGTTCAAGATGAACGTGCAGGCCTTGCTCATGAGGTAGGGTCTGGTAAAACTTTGACAATGCTTGCTTCATGTATGAAGTTACAAGAGCTTGGTGTTGTAAACAAACCGCTCTTTGTTATTCCTAAACCCTTAATCATGCAGTTTGCAAAGGAAATCTACAAGTATTTCCCAGAAAGCAAAGTTCTGGTTGCACGTACTGAAGATTTTAAAAAGGAAAATCGTAAAAGATTTATTAGCCGTATAGCTAATGGCAGTTACAATGCTATTGTCATAGCCGATTCTCAATTTGAGAAGGTATCTATGAGTAAAGCATACCAGGCAAACTATCTCAGAAATCAATTGTTCGAAGCTCGCGAGCAACTTAGCAAGATGGATAAAGACAATAAGTACACGGTTAAAAGGACTGAGAAAGCAATTGAAGGTCTTGAAGCAAGAATTGTTAAGCTACAAAAGCAGGATACGGATACCTTTATTAATTTCGAGGACTTAGGAATTGATATGTTATACGTTGATGAAGCACATGGGTATAAGAACTTAGCACCGTTTTCTCAATTGGAAAATGTTAAGGGTATCTCAACTACTCGAAGCCAAAAAGCTATGGATATGCAACAAAAGGTTGAATATCTGCAGTCTATTTACAACAATAAGCGTGTTGTTTTTTCTACTGGTACACCAATGTCAAATTCAGTAGTTGAACTCTATACTATGACTAAATTTATCGCTCCAGATGTTTTGGAACAATTTGGTATTTCTAGCTTTGACACATGGGTAAGTAGTTTTGGTATCATCGAAAATAACTTTGAACTGACTGCTGCAGGGGCATACAAAATCAATCGTCGCTTTACTAAGTTTGGGAACGTGCCTGAACTTATGAATACTTTCCGAAGTACGTGGGATATTCAAACACAAGATATGCTTGATTTACCAGTACCTGAAGTAGAAATAATCTCACACGAAAGTGAAGTTACAGAAGCACAAGACAAGTTTATAGATAGCCTATTAGCACGTGCTGAAGCAATCGAAGAAGGGACTGTAAAACCTTTTGAAGATAACATGCTTAAAATTGTAGGTGAAAGTAAAAAAGCAGCACTGGATATGCGTACTTTAGATGATGTGACTTTCACTAATTCTGACTCAGATAAAATTTCTCAAGTAGTCGCTAGTGTTACCAAAATTTATTTTGATACCCAAGAAGAAAAATCTACTCAAGCAATTTTCTGCGATCAGTCTATTCCAGTAAAATATCGTAATGGCACAAGTAAGAATCCAGACCATACGATTAATAATTTCTCTGCTTATGATGAAATCAAACGACAACTTGTAGCAAACGGTATCCCTGCAGAGGAAATTAGTTTTATCCATGACACAACGGATAAGACAAAAGACGCATTGATGAAAGATATGCGTACAGGGAAACGTAGAATTCTTTTAGGAAGCACCTCAAAAGCAGGAACTGGTCTTAATATTCAGGACAAGTTAATTGCAGTACACCACGTTGATCTTCCTTGGCGGCCTTCAGACCTTACACAACGTAACGGTCGTATTATTCGACAAGGTAATGAGAACGATAAGGTTCAGGTTCACTACTATATAACCAAAGGTTCTATGGATGCCTACTTGTGGCAAACCTTAGAGAATAAAGCTAAGGTTATCAATCAAATCATGCTAGGTGATACGAAAATCCGTGAAATGGACGAACTTTCTAATGACCAAATTAATATGGCCAAGTTTAAAGCAATAGCTGAAGCTGACCCTGTGCGACAAGAATACATGGAAACGGAGATGAAACTCCAGTCTTTAGAACGTTCGAGAGAACGCTTTTTTGATAGTCAAATTTCAAATGTTAAGCGAGTGAAGCGTGAGAAAGAACGTTTACCAATGTTTGAAGAACGACTTGAACTAATTACTGCAGACCTGAGAGAAGTTGAAGCTACAGAGAACAACTCGTTCTCAATTACAGTCCATTATAAGGGTAACGAACGTGCCTTTACAGATGACGATAAGAAAACGGAAGTTGCAGAGTTTATAGCTAAACAAATCACCAACAATACGTTAGCTTATAACTTTGCAAAGGCTACAGGTGCTAATGAAACGAAAATCACACATATTGCTACATATAGAAACTTCCAAATACTTCATAATCCTGCATTGGGAGATGGAGAAAAAGAACGTCTTATTCTAAAAGGAGAAGCTCAATACTCGTTCTGGGTGAATCCTTCAGCACCGCTTGGAATATTAACACGTTTAGATGGCTTATTTGAAAAAGGAATATCTCGTGACTACTTGAATACGAGTGCAGAAATATCTCAAATTAAATCATCAATAAATTATATCGAGTCCAATAAAGATTCTACTTTTCCAAAAGAAAAAGAGTATCAAGAAGTTAAGTCACGCTGTGCCGAACTTCGAGATGCCTTAGAAAATAAAAAAGAACTCACAAAACAGGAAAAAGAGAATGAAAATTCTCTTCATAAATAGGAGATGAAATATGAAATTTACGACTAAATTGCTAAACTCAAATACAATGCTTCAACTAGAAGAAGCATCTTGGACAGACTTTGAAGGATTACGGCTCAATGAATTTGCCAAGGGAATACATTTATTAGATAAGAAATTTCCTGAATTTGTTGAACTTTTTCGTCAAGTTGAAAAGAAAATGAAGTCTGAAGGTATTAATCCTTCTGAAATGCTTATTGTAGAATGTCATATCTGGGGTGAGTATACGGTATTTTCTTTTGAACAACTTCCTTCCGCAACTTACTTTGATATTAATATCACCATCGATCAAAAAGAAAAAACTTGTATCGCAAAAGCTGCAGCAATTAGTGATGATAGCCTGCCTATGGAAAAAGAATTTGAAAGCTTTACGCTACTTCTAAATTCTTCGTTTTCTAGCTAAAAATATTTCAAAATCATAAATAACGAAAGGGAAAAAGATGTCAGAAGATAAACATGATGCACGAAAGCAGCTCGAAATAAATGCCAAGAAAAAAGACATCATGGAAGTTGCCCAAGCCTTTGGCATGACAGTTAATAAAGCTGGGAATAGTTATCAAGGCGAATTCCAAGGTCACAACACCTTTACAATTTATCCTGGTACAAACAGTTTCCTTTGGCACGGAAGAGGGCTAAACAACAAAATGAGCGTTGTTGATTTAGTTTCTGTTTTGAAGTTTGGAGCGACTACTAAAGAAGAAATTGACGCAGCTTTTCCAAAAAGTGTCGTTGAACTTAATCGAGTAGAACTTGCTGAATATGTTCCTGGTAAAATACCTGATAAAAAAATATTTAGATACTATTATGAAGAGAGTCCAGACATGGAACTCGCTATTAACTACCTTGAACATGAGCGAGGGATTTCAAGAAAAACTATTGACTACTGTATTGATCTAGGAGTAATTGCCCAAGCTGAGTGGAGAACTGAGCTAGATGATGGCAGTTATTTTTATGAACCTGTAGTTATTTTTAAAAATCTTGATAGCAAAGGTAATGTTATTGGGGGTAGCGCACAAGGTATTGAGTCGCATCCTGAGATACCAGGACACACACATAAAAGTGGACATTTAAAACGTGTTCTACCCAATTCTGGAAGCAACAGTGGGCTAAAAATATCTATTGGGACTCCTAAAAATGTTGTACCGATTGAAGCTCCGATTGACTTGCTATCTTACCTTGATTTGAACCAAGACACAATACAGGACACAATCTTAGTTGCTGCAGACGGATACAAACCTGATGCGTATTGGAGAGCAATGGGAGAAGTAATGCTTGCTTCTCCTTTAGTTTCTGAAGAAATGAAGAAGGATAAGGAGTGGGCTCTCAAACATTTAACTGAACATCCTGAGCAACTTCGAAAAAATTATCAAGCCTTAATTTCAAATAGTGACGACCTGACAGGTCAATTTATTTTTGCTTTTGATAATGATGAACGAGGTCAATCTTTTATTGAAATATTCAAAAAAGATAATCCAGATATACTAGAAAAAATAAAAATTGAAGTTCCTAATGATGCGCACGATTGGAACGATCAGTTAAAACTGAACAACCAAAAATCAAAAGACCATAACACACCAGAGAATACGAACCCAGATAACAATATCCCTTTTGATGAATTTGGTTTTATTGAACCTCCGCCTGAGTTTGACAACATGGATTACATTCCTGAGAACTCTACTCCTGAAGAAACCTATCAAATACCTCAAAGAGATAATCAAATTGAAGATTATAGTCAAACAAAATTTGTAAAGATTTATGTGACTGAAAATGATAATAAAGGAAAACCTACCCAAGTCGCAAAAATTTTTGAACTCAATAAACTTACAAATATCTCTGATTTAAAAACAGATATAACTGGTAGAGTTTCCTTGGATGTTGTGAATGTACTTACTCTTGCAAAGAACAATGAATTCTTACAAGAAGCAAAATATAGTGTTGACAAGCAATTGAAAAATAACCGTTTCGTACTTTCATATAACCTTTCAAAAGATAGTATTGAACGCCCAACTAAGGATGAAATTCAAAAGCTTAATAACTATAAAGGGAAGTTTGAGCAACAGGATAAACAAAATAATAAAGCAGTTCATGAACAAAGTTCTTACAATAATAAAAAATATGTAAAGGATAAAACTTCAACTGCAGATAAAACAAGTACTTTATCTGATGCTCTTGCAAATAAAAATGTACAAGGAGTAAATACTTTTCTTAATCAAAAACTAGAAAGTTATCGGTCACTAGAAAAGTACAAAAAATATCTAAATGTTCTCTCAAATATGCCAGAACTGGATTCAAAAAATATTCGTCTATTGGTTGAACAGAGGCCAGATGTAAAAATGGTCAAAGAGTTTAATACCTGGTCAAATGATTATAATCGAAAAATTATTTTCAGATCTAAGGCAATAAAAATGTTCGTTCCATCACCACAACCAAGTTGGGACAAGAACGAAAACATGAAATTAGATAAGCAAGGTAATCCTGTTATTTCATCAGTTAATGAACAGCTTGTCTCCGTTTTTGATATTAGTCAAACAGAAGATTTTGTCAAAGGTAAGCAAATTGATAGTGATTTGGTTCAGGAAGTTTCATCATCAATTCCTCGTGAAAAAGCCATTCAATATTTTCAAGAATTATCTAAGCTCTCCACAAAGTCTATTCACTTTACAGAAAAAGCAATGGAAGTAGATGATAAATCAATTCATTTTGAAAACTCCTGGTATTCAAAACAAAGAGAAGTTTTGTATATCAAAAAACATTTATCTCCTGAAAAAGCACTCCAAACCTTAGTGCAAGAACTTGCATATCAAAAATATTTTAACTCAGAACTTTCTCCTGAATTGCAAAAAGCAGAAGTGCTATCTATGTCCTACATTATGCTTAGACAGATTGGACTTGAAACAGACTTACAAATTCCCAATGTGTTTTCTCAAATGAATGCTGTTGAAATTGAAAATACTTTAGATGGTCTCCAAGAAAAAACGAATTCATTTTCTAAAGAATTCCGCTCACTTCGAAATCCGAAAAAGAAAAATAAGATGCAAGAAATGAGCTTTAAGGAAAAAATGGAACTAGCTAAACATAAACAACAAAAACAGATTAAGGAAAAATCATCTGGAAAAAAAGTTCAGGGAGTGCCGAAAGTTCAAGTGATATAAAAGCAAGCGAACTTGCGGCACTCCGAGCAAGCGTGTAGAAGTTAGGAGAAGAAATGAAACAAGAATTAAATATTGCCTATATTTTTTCTTGCATTATGGTTGATAATGAAAAGTTAACTTTACCTGTAGCAAGCAAAAAAATTAAACATTTCATCAACAAAAGCCAAGGTTTAGTCGATGAAAATGAACTTGATGAATGGAGAAAAGTTGAAGAAGAATTAATTCATATGGATTTGGATTCATTTGAAAATTGGAAAAAAATAGCGATCAGATATTTTAAAAGCAGTAAAAATGTTTTAGAAAAATAAAGCAAGGGGCTTGGGGATTTCCCCAAATCAATATTAAGGTCAAAATAGGTCAGAAACGTGCACGTGCGTTTCCTGAGATATTCTGACCTTATATTTTTCGCAAGTGGGTACCCACTTGCTATGCCCGCGAGAGCAACGCTCTCCCCTTGCGAGAGCAACGCTCTCCCCTTGGGGGTTGGTTTTTGTGGGATTTTATCCCTTTGCTTTATTTTGTAATTTAGAAAGGAAATGAGGGACTTTAATTTGAAAGAAGTAGAACGAACACGTAAAATTCAAACTAAATTTTGGACAACTCCACAAGAGAAAGCTCAATTATTAGAAAATAGGAATCGAGCAGGGTACAGAACTCTAGGGAGTTATTTACTGAAGATGGGATTAGATGGTTATGTCGTGAATATAGATTTTTCAGAAATAAAATCTACTCTTGGTGAACTTGGTTCTGTTCGATCAGAATTGAACAAGATTGGTAACAATATAAACCAAGTTGCAAAACACGTGAACCATAGTCATGAAATAGATGTCATGGATTTCTATATTTTAGAAGAAGAAATGAAGTCTATGAGGAAACAAATGGAAAAATTTGAAAAGCAAGTTGTTCAAACCTTTAACAATAAAATTAATCAACTGGAGGGCAACTAATGGTTGTTGTACCAAAACCTAAACAAATTAAATCAGAAAAAGCTTTGAAGAGCGCAGTCAAGTATATTTTGAATCCGCAAAAAACTGATGAGCAAGTTTTGACGAGTGGGTTTCATATTAACAACTTGAATTTTGGAGATGTTGAAATGGGCTATACAAGAATGTTAGCTCGAAAGATGGTTGGACGACAAAATAAACAAGTTCTTGCACAACACCTGGTACAATCTTTTCGCTATGAAGATGGTTTATCTGCAGAAGAAATTCATCAAATTGGCCGTGAATGGATTGAACAATTGACAGGCGGTAAGCATGAATACATTATTGCCACTCACATTGATAAAGGTCATATCCATAATCATATTATCTTTAACACTACTTCAAATGTTGATTTCAAAAATTTCCGTTGGAAAAAAGATACCCTCAAAATTGCACGTGAACTTTCAGATAAAGTTTCGCTCAAACATGGAGCGATTTTAGAAAATACAAGTCCATATCAAAAGTCCTATCATAGTTACCAAAAATATTTAGCGGAAAATCCTATCCGCCCTGAATTGAAAAGTCGTTTAAATTTTCTCTTAAAACATTCTCTCAGTTTGGATGACTTCAAAATAAAAGCTGCAGCCTTGAATGTTACTGTTGATTTTTCTGGAAAATACACCACATACCGACTGAATGATTTCGAACAAAAGAGACCGATTCGTGATAGTAGTCTTATTTCAAAAAAAGACCAATCAAGTATGAAAACAAATCCAGAAAAAAGAATATTCTCAAAAGAAATGATTGAAAAGAAGTGTATTCAGAATCAAGATATGAAAAAGAAAACACTCAGTTCTAGTGAAATCTTAGCTGAATATCAAAAACAACAATCCTGGTACAAAGAGAACAGTAATATCAAACTAGTCTTAGAAGATTGGCAAGTTGATCAAGAAGTAGATTCAGGAATTTATATATTTGTTCAAGCAGGCCACCGTGAAGGTTCAATCAAAATCCCTCACTCGGCAATTGACCGCAACGAAGATGGAAATCTTGAAATTCATATTAGTAGCTATTCAAAGTTTGCTTTTATGGATGCAAAGAATCCTTCAGAAAGTTATGTTCTATGGGGACATCAAGTAATTTCACAACTCTCACGTGAAAATGATAATGTACCTATCTACAACAATAAAGCAATGAATAACGTTCATAATTTATTTGATGCGATGAATTTACTGGCCAAACATGGTGTTACTGGTCGAGAATCATTCGAACATCTTGGAGAAGATTTTGTATCTGAAATGAGAACAATTGAAGCTTCACTCGATAAGCTCGACAAGCTAATTCAAGATAAAACAGATAGCATAAAATTCAACCAACATGATAATGTTCAAGTGCAGCAGCTTAAAAACTTGCAAGAAGAAAGAAAAGATTTGCAGAAATCTTATAACAAAATTACTGCAGACCTTGAACTGTACGATAATATTCAAAACTTCAATCAAGTCAAAGACAAACAAAGAAAACAAGAAGAAAGAAAAGAGCAACCACATGCAAAATTATGATACTGAAGAAAGACGAAAAAAAGAAAATTTCTATGATAAGGATTATGCGAATATCCCTCGTGAAAATCTTTTTGATTTTATTAATGAAAAAAATGCCTTTACTCCTCAGCAAACTCAACGTTTTGGTTTCCCTTACTGGGAGTATCATTCTTTAAAAGAAAAAGGTTTTTGCTTAGGACAACTTGTCTTTAAAGAGTGGGGTAAAAATATGAGCCTTGTGACATACTTTGATCTTTCATCTGGTTTCTTTGGAAATGGAAAGTTTTTGACTTTTCGTGACAGTCAGGCAAAGTATATGCCTAAAGGTGGTCATTTAGACCTTGCGGAAGTTTCAGTAGGTGAAAAATTTATACTGGAGCTTAATCAAAAAGAAAATGGTTCATCTTTTATAGAAGAAATATGGAAAATCCCTGCAGGGGAAGATATTGGTAAAATTCTAGAAAAAATTCTTTCAGGAAAAATTTAAGGAGTAAAAAAGAAAAAATGGAAAGCAAAAATTATAAAAAAATATTGAAGAGTGTATTGGTCTGTGGTGCTGCAATTGTAAGCATGAGTACAGTAAATGCCCTCGCGGACGAAACAGAGCCCTTACAAAATTTCACCCAACAAATGGACAGTATGGATAATACTGAAGCTTCAAATTTTCTAAGAAGTTATGGGTTAAGAAATGGAACGGTCGCAGGGAGTAAAGTGAGCGTTTCACGAACTTCAAGTGGATTTACGGTTCAAAATCCAAAAGAAAATGTAGAAAGTTTTACTGCAAATTGGATCACGGATACCTCAAAAATTAAGTTGACTGTTTCAAACGCTTTTTATGTGAATACCCCTATCGAATTTTCTTTTAAAATAAAACAACCTTTGGCTAAAGGAGAAGAACTTCTTATTCCTTTAAATATTACAGGAACAATATTTAACACTTCAAGTAGCTATACGTATGAAGGAAACATTACTCAAAACAACGGCACGAACTACACCTCTCAAGATGGAAGCTTCAGCTATAACTATGACAATAAAACTGGAAACTTAAAGGTGAAGGCTTTAGATGATCGAGGGTTGACAGATTATTCTGGTTTAACACTGTTTCTCAACAATAACTGGATACCTGTTCCTTTGAGAGAAAATCCTATGCCCCTCAAAGGCGGAGTCGCAGGAAATTATGGTGCTAAAGGTTCAGGCGCTACCGTTAAAGTAAAAGTTGGCGATAAAGAAACAAGTGAAACGTTAACGAATACTGCAGATATAGATTTCACTACAACTTTACAAGCCTACAATAATGACATTTTTGGCAAAGGTGCAGAGTACACCACACAGAAAACAGCTTCCTCGTCCACAAACTTCTTGGCCAACTTTCCTTTAATTAATCAACTTAAAAAAGGAAAAACAAAAAACTTACTCGATGAAAGCATGAACCATTATGAAGTAAAGGTCGTCTCGAATGCGAAGTTTAAAAATGAAGAGGATATTTTTAAAGGGCTCTCCATTGAAACTTATATCCCTATTGGTTCAAGTTCAAGTGGTGCGCCAATTACAGCTATTGCACAAAATGCAACAGTCGATAAATTTCCAGAATTTAAAAGTGTCATAAAAAATGCTTCTTATGATAAAGGAAAACAAATCTTTTCTTTCGATTTATCCAATAAAAAATCAGATTGGCAAGCACTTGGTGCAGGGTTACTCCAAAATGAAGCCTATGGTTCATCTAACGGCAAAGAAAGAGCATCTTGGATTACAGATTACTTAAAGGCTATGGCCAATGGAAATGTAGACCAAAATACGACTTTTAGCTCCTATTATCCTGTCAATTCCGTCTCATTCGTTCCTGTGAACAATAACTTCTCTTTAAAAGTGGATGTTACAGTGACGAATTCTTTGAGTAAAGCGAAAACCACCAATCATATCATCGTTGACCCTGTTAAAGCAGGAAATGGGGATACGACAAAGGCTGCCGTTCAACTTCAGCTCATGGATTCAGAAGGCAATCCGATTGGAGAACTTCAAACACCTTCTTATTACGGAAGTGGCGATGCCTATACCGTGACCCCACCTGTGATTAAAGGCTATCGACTGCTCAATGTCAATCCTCAATCACTTATCGATAAGCTCGGTATTACAAATGTTGTGGATCAACAAGGAAAATTTGACAGTAGTAATATAGGGAACATTTATAATGTGGTTTATGAATACGTGAAAGAAGTCCCCCTCACCTACTCTGTTATTGATGATACGACTGGAGAAACTTTAGAAGAGCATCAAGACCTTGCGACTGGTGCACTCAATCAAGAAGCGAATATCAAGGAGAACCAGGACAAACTTAAAGCTATTCAAGAAAGCTATAAGAGTAAAGGCTACCTTTTAGGAAATATTGAGAATGGTAATCTTCCTGTTCCAACGGATGAGAAGGGCTATAATGTCACGCTTCATCTTTCTCACGACTCACACAAAGCTGTTATTGATGGGAAATCAAAGACGGTTACTCAAACTGTTCATTACCAGGGCGCAGGAAATGAAACACCTGAAGATAATGTTCAAACTCTGACCTTCACTTCAAAAATCACGCAAACTATTGATAGTGTCACTCAAGCTGTCCTCTCAGAAGAAGCGCCTGTGTGGTCTGAACAACAAACAACAGCTAAAGTGACGACTCCTCAAATCAAAGACTATGAAGCAGACCAAGCCGTGGTCGAGGGTTCAACGTTCACACATAGCAGCAGCGACAAAAAGGTAACTGTAACCTATAAAAGTACCTTAGCCCCTCTTACTTATACCATCGTTGACGATACGACAGGTAAGACTTTAGAAAAGGAAGTTGATTTTGCGATGGGTACTGTTGGAGAAGAAGTGAATACTTCAGATAATCAAGAAAAGCTGAAGCAATTAATAAAATCTTACACGGCTAAAGGTTATCTCTTAGGCAATTCTGAGAATGCAGACCTTCCCACACCAAAAGACAACACAGGTTATACCATTACGCTTCATTTTACTCACTCTACCCACGAGCAAGTGGTGGATGGCGAAACTAAAAAGGTAACACAAACGATTCATTACCAGGGCGCAGGGAACGAAACTCCTGAAGATGATGTTCAAGTACTGACCTTCACTTCAAAAATCACGCAAACAATTGATAATGTGACCGATCGTGTTTTGTCTGAAGCAAAACCTGTTTGGCCAGAACAACAATCTACACGTGCCGTTGATAGCCCAACTTTGAAAGATTACGCTGCAGATAAAGAAAGTGTTCCTTCTATGAACTATAACTATGACAGTGAAGATGTTGTACTTGAAGTGAACTATTCTAGCACGATAGCTCCTATTACTTACTCTGTTATTGACGATACTGCAGGAAAAACCTTAGAAGATAAAAAAGATTTTATCACGAGTCATGTGCTTGAGCCGATCAATACTTCAGATAACCAAGATAAACTCAAAAGCATTGTAAAATCCTATACAGATAAGGGGTATGTCTTAGGGAACATTGAAAACGAAGAGCTACCTGTACCAGAGGATACAAATGGATATGATGTCATTCTTCATCTCACACATGGTACAAGCGAAAAAGTCATTGATGGCGAGTCAAAAACTGTGACTCAAAAAATACAGTACAAAGGTGCAGGTGCTAAAACTCCTGAAGAGGATATTCAAAAGTTTGTCTTTACCTCAACACTTACTCAGACCATAGATGATGTGACAGGAGATGTAGTTTCTACTTCAGGGCCAACTTGGTCGGACAACCAAAAATCAAAAGCTGTCAAAACTCCTGAGATTGACGGTTATTCTTCAGATATGGCCACTGTAAAATCTTACGACTACGATCATGAAGCCAAAGATAAAACAATTACTGTGTCTTACAAAGAAGTCCCACCAGTGGTTAAAGAGGTCAAGAAAGTTGTTAAAAACATTCTCCCTCAAACTGGTACTGAAGCTGAGATGGGGCTTGTGTTAACAGGTGCTGCATTAGTACTTATTGCAGGCGCACTCTATGTTAAAGCAAAATTGAGAAAGTAAAGTAGAAAGCATAAAGACTGAAGTATTTAAAAGAGCAAAAATAAAATTTGATATTCTTAGAAAATAGAAAACACCTCACAGGCCTTGTCGCTTGTGAGGTGTTTTTTTGTTTAGATATACTATTCTTCAATTGTTTCCTTGAACAACTCCTTAATATAACTGACTTCCATTCCATAGGTTTCATCATAATATTCTCGAACATATTGTTTTTCAGTTTCATCAAGTGTATGTTCAAAGAATTTGTTATAAATTTCTTCTCCAAGTTCACTATAAATATCATCTGCTTCAGACATATCTTTATTGATTAAAGCCATTGCTTCATCAATATTATTTGTCAGATGCCCTTCTCCTGCTTGATATACGATTTCTTTTTCATCAAAGAGAGATAATTCATTGACCGTAAGACTTATGATGTCTCCTGCACTGTTATCTAATTCAATAAGTTCATCATTATCCCAAACTTGTTCATAATTGAATGGAGATGATAGCTTAAACATTAAGTCTTGATAGTAGATAATGTCGCTTGCCAACCAAGCAGTTTTTAAACCATTCTCTTCAAGAAAATATTCAGCACTTTCTTCATCTGCTTCTTCTACTGTAGCAAGGTATTTCTCATAAGTTTCTTTACTCAATCGTTCTTGTAGAGGATAGCTCACTCCTGACTCTTCAAGAGAAGTTTTATCTGAGCCTTGTTCTTCAAATAGTGCGAGATATTCAGCTTTGTCACCACCATATTCTTTCACCATTTTTACATCAGAGATTGCGAACTTCAGCAACTCTTTTTTGACTTTATCTTGCTCGAAGAAAGCTAATAATTCTTGTTCCATTGCTTTCGCTAGTTTTTTATTTTCGTTCATTTCATTCTCCTCTATCCGTTTTTCTTTCTATATTAATTATAACATTATGAGGTGACGTCGTCAACTCATATACTCATTTAATTTGCTTTTTTATTTCCCCTGAAGTATAGAAAAACTGCAAGTCTTGATGGCTTGCAGCTTATATTTTTGGTATAATAGTGAGGTAGAAGTTTAATAGACGGTGGCTCTTGAAAGTGGGTGATGCTTATGAATGTAAGTACAAAATCCAACAGAAAGGAGCGCTCTTATGATGGCTGTAGCAATGTTAGTGACTGCAATTTGTAGTTTCCTAATCAGTTTGCTTACGTTTGTCATCTTGTTGATTGAAAAAATCACAAAAAAATAAGAACCGTCTCAACTTTGGCTAGTTAACGGTTCTTGAACTAAATACTGCCACCGACTTTTACTCGGCTACATGGGACTTGTTTGCAGCAAGTCCTTTTTCTTTACTTACATTATAACACAGAATTTTTAACTACACAAACCTATTACACCATTTTTCTTTTTGGTTAAATTTTTCTTTTTGGTTAAAAAGTGTTATACTATTTTTATGAAAACAAAAAATTTAAAAAGCATTATATTTAGACAGGATGTCGGAAAAAGAATTTATGAAATTCGAAATTCCTTAGATTTTACTCTTAAGACTTTTGGAAGTCAATTCCGTAACCCAGTATCTCCTGCGGTAGTCCTAAAATGGGAACGAGGAACAAACTTTCCAAGTGATGAGCATATCGTTGAAATTGCAAAACTAGGAGAAGTATCACTTACATGGTTACTTTTTGGTTCTGATTATGATAATCTTCAAAATCACCTCTTGCCAGAAGTGTTTCAACGGTTAGAAAAAATGGAAATGAAGCTAAGAAGTGAGGTTACAAATGAAGCACAAGCAAGGGTCTGCAGTAATATTATTCTTCAGACACTTGATTCATTAAATAGTAATTTCTCAGTTGTAGATGAAGATACACAATTTTCTATAGTGGAGCCAAAAATCAGATTACAACAAATTATGGAGATTTCTATTTCAAGTGATCCAACATATGAAGAAGTTCTAAAATTCAATGCCCTATTCAATCAGCTAACAATGTTTGTCACTGCAAAAAAATATAATCCCGATACATATGAAGATAATTTAGATACTTTAGATGGACTTCTTTGGCTAAGTGGTAACCACCCTGAAGAGGTATATAATGATAATAAGATATTTAGACAAATAGTTGATGCTGATGGTCTAGAGGCACATATTGATAAAGTAACTAATCGTCTACATGAAAATATTGATAAAATTTCTAGTAAATTAAAAGAAAAGTATATTGAAAAGGTTGAATAGATGAATGATTGAACTTAAAATTGATTTGTTTGGAAATGACTTGAATACTGCACTAGAACCTGGAGTGTATCAAATTGAAATCAGAACAAAAAGTAGACAAAAGATATTGTATATAGGAGAATCAGTATATCCTTTGGTAAGATGCTCTCACCACTTGTATAAGCTAAAAAATAATCCTGCTTACTGGGGCTTTACTGCTGATACGATTGGAAATTCAAGTATTTCTTTAATATTTTCTGTTATCGAAAATGAGATTGATATGCAAAAACGAAAATCAAAAGAGAAGCAACTTATCAAAGAGAGAAAACCCCTTTCTCAAAGTGGGGCAAGTGATTGGTTAAGTGCTCTACGAACAGATATAGTAAGTACCTGGTTACAAAGCAACAAAAAAGAATAATCTGGTAAATAAAGCAGATAAAATACTTAAATTATTGTGTCCAGAAAATCTCCATTTTCTGAACACTTTTTTATATCAAAAATTCACCAATAACAATGAAACTTTAATCCTTATCTATGTGTTACATATATGTTTATTTGAAATTTATCTTCATTAGATTAAGACTTTTTCTACATATAAATAAATTAGTCTAAAATTAAATAGTTTGTTTAATTAAATTTTTGATTTTGTGAAAACATTAGCTTAAAATAAACTTAATAAATTTTAAGGAGATGTTATGAACAAAAAATTAATACTTACGAGCTTCCTCGCCCTTGGTGTAATCGGTGCAGGAACAGTTACTTACGGCTCACTTACTTCAGCACACAAAGTAGCTGGTGAAACTGCACAAACTCAACAAGAGGTCTCTTCCCCAGAACTTTCTTCGGGTGTAACCAATTCAGAAGTAGACAAAAAGATACAAGAACCTACAGATACTGAAATGAGTTCATCTGAAGAACTTGAAACTCCAAATGTCTCAAAAGAAACAAGTGAAACTACTGTAGCTTCTCAAACTAAAGAAAATCCAGTGGTGGACCAAGAAGAAAAGGAACAAGCAGAGTTTGCAGAAGAAGCTGTTAAACAAGATTTTTACTTGGAACAACCGGATGCTAATGGTACACTTAGCTATGTAAAAGCTACAGATGAAACAGTCAAAGAATTGATGGATGAAACAAATAGTGATAACGTAGGTATTTATCAAGTGGTCTTTAATGGTGAATTAATCTCCGTTTTAAGTAAGTTAGATTAAGACAGGGATTATTTTGAAAATTAAACATTTACCTATGAAGATAGGAATTATTGCTTCTACTGCAATTCTTCTTGCGACTGCTACAGTTCCTAATGCTCTTGCTTTTTCAGTTACTCAAAATAATGCCACTCAAGATAGTATTTCTGTCAACATTAAACAGATTAAAGAGCTTGCACAAAGTAATCTTTTAAATTCAGATGCAAGCCCTTCTCAAGCTTTATCACAAACTGTGGCATCTGTTGTTTCTCATGACCCTTCAGGCCCAAACGGAAACTTTACAGAAGTACTAGATGCCAATGATGTTTTGAAGTATTTTTATCCGAAATATACGGCGGAACAACTCAAAGGTGCAACTATTACACCTAAGCAAGCTGTGGAATGGCTCCATACAAAAGGTTATACGGCAACAATTATTGATCGTGCCTTGACCACTGCAGAAATCAAATCACGTTTAGATAAATCTGAGCCTATCATTACTGTATTTGATAATGCAAATGCGGACAGTTGGCTTTGGAAAAACTATGCAGGGGTACTTTATGCCCATGATGATGTAGAAACAGGAACAGCAGAAGGAAAACTTCACGCCTCTTTTATAAAAACAGTAAATTTTGGAGAAGCTATTGTCACTGACGGACAAGAAGCTCAAGAAATCAAGTTTCCTGAACTTCAAAACGCACCAGACCCCACACAATCTTCTGCACAGTATAAATGGGTATCTACCATCACTGGAATAAAGCGTGATTCTTCTTGGGAAAATGCACAATCAATCAAGGGAGATAAGGCAAAAGGGGTGTTTGCTTCTAAATTAACTAAAGCAGGAACACAATCTCAACTTGACTTTACAGATCCAGCAATTACAAAACTCTTAAATAAGTATCCTGCTTCATCAAAAGACCATAAAACAAAACTTGCGGTTGTTTCTTTGATTAATCTCTACGAAGATGAACAACATCAAAAAACAGTAAAAGATTTGGAAAGCTTCCTTAAAATTGCACCCACAACCTTTGTGACTTCCCAACAAATCGTCAACTGGTATCAATACTTAGGTTTTGACTTTGACGTTTATAAGGGACGTGCTCCTATGGCTCTAACGAAAGCTATTAATGATAAAGGTCGTCTTTATTTAACACTTTTCAAAGCAAAAGATGCTAAAAACAAGGAACAAAATACAGCTGCTTTAGGTACTGGGTATTTGAATGACACCTTCAATGGTTACCGTCCCTATTGGTCAACGGTTAAAGCAGAAGATAGTGTTATTCCCTTCTATAACGTCCCCCTTACAGCAGCTGGTTTAAAAAAACAACAAGAATTAGCTAGAAAATTCCAATATACGAATGTTCAACGTGTGAAAGGGACACGACCTGTAGAGAAGACAACCTATGATGAAGAAATGACTCTCTACAATATTCGTCTCAAAGGAACACCGAATGATTCGGGGATTACAACCCCACCTACTTCGTCTGTGACTACACCACCTACAAGCTCTAATATAAAGCCAACCACTACCGTAAACTATGCGCAAGCTAAAGACTTCCATATTCGTGAAACACAAGGCCAAGAACCTTGGTGCGCTTCTTACGTACGAGCTAGTGCAATAAATACTATTGGCAAAGCACCTCTAAATAATACGGAAACACAAGGTGCAATTACAACTGCTAAAAAGCTCATGCAATTGACCTATCCAGGAATGGCAGATGAGGAACTTTTACAAAAACCTGGAGGAACAATTGAGGATGCTTTAAAGAGTGTTGAAAAAAATTACAACACCACGGCAACGATTGAGGAACGTACTCTGAGTTTTGCGGAAGTGAAGAAAGAAATTGATGCAGGCGGTATTATTTCAGTTGATGGATATAATATTGATTCAACAGATAAACCAGGTACTGGAGACAATCTGGGACATGAGGTTGCTATTGTAGGTTATATAACCCCTACTTCTGGTACACAAACTCCATATTATGTCGTATGGAACCCTTGGTGGAATACAACCTTCTATTTGTCCGCCAATGCTAAAACCTTTAACCTTGGCGGAGTGAAATACAAATGGACACGGACATGGCATAATTGGAGAAAAGTCTCTCCAACTTCTCGTGCAGTACAAGCTGTTGACCCAGAAATTGGGAAAGAAAAAGTTGCCAGCTCAGCAAATCCAATGGCGTTAAAAGAGACAACAAAACTGTCATTTGAGTTAGCAACACCTGGAACATTAAAAACTAACATTCAGAACTTTAGAAATAGAGAAAATATCCTAAGTCAAAATGTGGCGCAATATGGCGCAGAAACAAAAACTTTTGACTATAAAAGAATGGTAGAATGGGGCTACAGCTATACCAATGACCACAACAGAAGTAAAATGAGAGCTAGAATGGACGGTTCTCATGAATATGCATCATCTAAAACAATTAATGCTGCTACTTTTAAACAAGGAGTAGACGATATGAATAGTAATTTTAATGTCATAAAATGGGCTGTACCTACTTCAATATTCATTGTTCTACTTGGTTTAGCATCTGCGGGTGCAAGTACTATTATGGGTGAAGTTATAGGTAGTTTTGGTGGTTCAGCAGGTCCTGGAGCGATAATTTTTGCAACATATAAGTATTTAGAAGCAGAAAAATTAGTATGGGATATATATGGACGAGGTATACAATAAATGAATAACCCCTTCAAATATACAATGATTATATCACTAATACTGATTTATATTTCTCTAGTCTTTGTTGTAGTTTTTAGTTTACCAATTATAATACCCTGTTTCTTCTTGCTTGTTTTTTTCTGCAGCTGGATAACATTAATATTCCTAAATCATGCTAAAGTCATTAACAAAGATAAGGAGAATACTCAAAAAATTACGCAGAATTATTTAGTTATTCTATTGAGTATATTGTCGATCAGCTATGTAGTTATATTTATGAAAGGAAAATTGCTGATATTTTTTCTCATCGGACCTTGTTTATTTCTAATAAATTCTATCTTCACTATTATTAATATTAAAAGAAAATCCAAATAGAGAGATGATATACACGGTAAGCAAATACCAATATTTTTTAAAGAAGTAACAATATTAATAGTGCTATTAATATTTGCTACTTCTTTTATTAAAAAGCAGCTTTGTATTGGGTACGAGTTTTAACACACTATGATAGAAAATATTGCAATCCTCATTACTGTAATAGTTAGTCTTATTGTAACTATATCAGGAGTAATCTATAGCTTATATATGCTCATAACTAATTTCCCTATTAGTCCTATAATAATCTTATTTTTACTCTTTTCATTCACATTCTTAGGGTTTATTCCCTTTGTATGGGTTATTGAGCAAATAAGACACAAAAAATAGCTCAAGATAAAGTTCAGAAAACTTACATGGAGCTATCCAAATATTATTCCATTTGTTAATATGAAAGGAATAAACACTAATAAAA
>SKEL01000726.1_pt1 | contig 34249 bp, 27 predicted proteins | sample 4826741 | NCBI WGS metagenome assembly SKEL01 (sample SAMN11008810, study PRJNA524170) | human gut metagenome | biome: Human fecal sample; material: Feces; isolation source: fecal sample from pouch patient p33 | host: Homo sapiens | place: Israel: Tel-Aviv | collected 2016-03-22
AAAATATACAAATCAGACAGGGGATATTTATATGTATGCAGAATTACGAATGGAACTTGATTCGAAAGAAATAAATTTTCAACAATCTTCCAATTTCCAGGGAGTTATCATGGAAGCAATTTCGGCTGTATATGCAACCAGACTTCATGGAAATCAGTTAAATCCCTATAGCCAGTGCATATTAAAAGAGAATGACAAGGTAATCTGGAGTATAAAAACATTGAACGAAGAAGCATATGAAAATATCATTCTTCCATTATCAAAATGCTCAGATATCACGTTGAAAAAAAGACATATATCCATATCTGTTTATAATAAGACGGTACAGATGAAAGAAGAAAAAGAACTTATAAAAGAATTTTATGAAAAGAAATGTCCGAAATATCTGGAAATGAAATTTCAAACTTCGACATCTTTTAAACGTGATGGAAAATATGTAATATATCCAGATTTGAGACTGATATATTCCAGCCTTATGAGAAAATACAGTGCTGCTTCGCAGGAGTTTGAAATGTTTGATGAAGAAACATTGGAAGCACTTGTTGAACAGAGCGAAATAGTCAGATATCGTCTTCAGACAATTCCATTTCCTCTGGAAAAGATAAAGATAACGGGATTCGTAGGAAATCTTTGTATTCATGTAAAAGGTCCTGAAACGATGGCAAGATATATTCGAATGCTTTTGGAATTTGGAGAATTTTCAGGAGTTGGTATCAAGACTGGTATGGGAATGGGAGCGATGAGATACATCAGGAGGAATGAGAATGACTGACAGAAAAATCAAATTGATCATAGGAAGCTTACTTCATGACATCGGAAAAGTGCTTTACAGAGAGGGTAACGACCGGAGAAATCACAGTATAGCCGGATTTGATTTCTTGAAAGAAGAAGTGCGACAAGAGGACAGAGAAGTCCTTAATTGCATTAAATATCATCATATGGCTGCACTAAAAAGTGCAAATCTGAAAGAGGATAATCTGGCATATATAGTATATCTTGCAGATAATATTGCCGCTTTTGCAGACCGAAGAAAAAGGGATGACGGGGAAGAAAAAGGCTTTGATCTGTCTGTTCCGTTGCAGAGTGTTTTCAATATATTAAATGGAAATCATCAGAATTTCTATTATCAGCCGGGAGATATGGATGATCAGGAAGAAATTAATTATCCCTCTCCTGAAAAAAGAGCATTTTCTAAAGAATTTTATATGAAGATCCGACAGAGAATGCAGGATAATTTCAGAGGAATGGACTGGAATGAAGAATATCTGAATTCATTACTGGCAGTTATGGAAGCAAATCTTTCTTATGTACCATCTTCTACTTCCAATGAAGAGCTGAGTGATATTTCATTGTATGATCATGTGAAATTGACAGCTGCACTTGCCAGTTGTATTTATGATTATCTAAATGAAAATCATTTGAGTTATAAACATGAGTTATTTGATAAAAAAGATTTTTATGATAAAGAAGCTTTTTTGTTGTGCTCCATGGATATATCAGGAATCCAGAATTTTATTTATACTATAAGTTCTAAAAATGCATTGAAAACATTACGCGCAAGATCGTTTTATCTGGAGATTATGATGGAGCATATCATAGATCTTCTGCTGGATAAGCTGGAGTTGTCAAGAGCCAATTTGCTGTATTCCGGAGGAGGACATTGCTATCTGCTTTTGGCAAATACGCATGAAACGGTTAGCAAACTTCAGAAATTTCAGATTGAAATGAAAGAATGGCTGCTTGAAAATTTTCAGACAGACCTTTTTGTGGCTTTTGGATATGTAAAATGTACGGGAAATGCTTTTAGAAATATTCCGGAAGGAAGTTATACAAATCTTTTCCGGGAAATGAGTAAAATGCTTTCTATACAAAAACAGCACAGATATTCAGCTGAAGAAATCATTCGCCTGAATCATAGAAAGGCAGAAGATTATTCAAGAGAGTGCAAAGTATGCAAGAAAATAGGGCATGTAGATGATGAAGGTGTATGCCCATTATGCAGAAAAATAGAAAAATTATCCAGAAATGTATTACATACCAATTTTTTCTCTGTTGTTTTGGAAAATCCAGATGCAAAAACAGATGGCATGCCATTACCTGGTGGATATTATCTGCTTGCAGATGATGAGAAAACGTTATGCAGACGAATGGAAAAAGATGATTATTTTGTGCGTGCATATTCCAAAAATGCATTATATACAGGAAAACATATTGCTACGAAACTGTGGGTAGGAGATTATACAACAGAAGATACTTTCGAAGAATTTGCAAAGAAAGCAGAAGGAATCAGCAGAATCGGTGTACTGAGAGCTGATGTTGACAATCTGGGGCAGGCAATTGTATCTGGCTTCCGTAATGAGAAAAATGGAGATAAATATATGACACTGTCCAGAACAGCTGCATTATCCAGACAGTTATCTCTGTTCTTTAAATATTATATCCGATTTATATTGAAAAAAGGAGAATATTCTCTGAATGGACATTTTAATGGTAAAGAAAAACTGGCGGCGATTGTATATTCCGGAGGCGACGATGTATTTATTGTAGGAGCATGGAACGATATCATTGAGTTTTCAGTAGATTTAAAGAAAAAATTTGAACGTTACACTCAGGGAACATTAAGCATATCAGCAGGAATCGGAGTTTATAATTCCTCTTATCCCATTGCAGCTATTGCAGAAGAAACCGGCGAAATGGAATCAGAGTCAAAACGCATGCCTGAAAAAAATGCAGTAACATTGTTGGAAGATGGTGAAAGACATCTGGTCGAAAATGGAGACGATGATAAAGAAATCAGTGATGGAACCTATTCATGGGATGAACTGGAACGAGGCGTTGTTCAGGAAAAATACAGAATATTGTGTGATTTTTTTGAAGGTATAGATGGAGACAGAGGAATGTCTTTTTTATACCGAATGATGGAATTGGTACGGGGACATGAAGATAAAATTAACTTTGCACGAATGATGTATCTCCTTTCTAGGTTAGAGCCGACAGAAGAAGGGGCACAAAAAGAGAAATACAGGCAGTTATCGCAGAAGATGTATCAGTGGATACAATCTGATAAGGATTGTCGTCAGTTGAAAACTGCAATTAATATTTATGCATACATTCATCGGGAGAAGGGAGCGGACACAAATGAGAATTAATGATACTAATTATGTAGAAAAGGCAGAAGAAACGATAAAAAGTTTGGTAGAAGAATCAAAACAAAGATGTAGAGGTAAAGTTAACATAGTTACAACATCTAAAATAAGGAATCTTCTGGCAATGACTGCGGATATTTATAATCAGGTTCTTACATATCCATCAGAAAAATTGAATGATGAAATTTGCGGCAGAATTGAATATCTTAGAATTCGTTTTATTTATGAATGCGGAAGAGAACCAAAAGTAAAGGCTTTTGTGAAACAGGCAGAAATATTAGATATTTTAAAAGAAATTAACAAAAGTAAACAAAATTATTTATTGTTTAGTCGATATATGGAAGCGTTAATTGCATTTCATAAATATTATGGTGGCAAGGAACAGTAGGAGGAAAGATATATGTACGGAAAAATCAGAATCTCTGGAGATATTTTGGTAAAAACAGGAATGCATATAGGAGGAAGTGGGGCATTTGCTGCAATTGGAGCTGTTGATTCTCCGATTATAAAAGATGCAAGAACAAATTTGCCAATGATTCCGGGAAGTTCTTTGAAGGGTAAGATGAGAAATTTGCTGGCAAAAGAGCTTAATGAAAAAATTTCAGAGCCAAATGATGACGATGAGCGCATTACCCGATTATTTGGATCTTCTAAGAAGAATAATATAAAAAGAAGCAGGATATTATTTTCGGATATGGTACTGGCAAATGAGAAGGAATTAAGAGAAGCAGGACTTCAGAGCATGACAGAGGTAAAATTTGAAAATTCTATTTCGAGAGCAACTGCAATTGCCAATCCAAGACAAATTGAAAGAGCAGTACGAGGATCAGTTTTCGAATTAGATCTGATATATGAATTAGAAAATGAACAGGAATTCCTTGAAGATATGGAAATACTTGCAGAAGGAATGAAATTGTTACAGTATGATTATCTTGGTGGAAATGGTTCTCGTGGATATGGAAAAATTCAGTTCCAGAATATATATGCTGAGTCGGTTGTGGGAAATATTACTGAGACATTGATGGAAAAATGCAATTCAATTCTAAATGAAGCTACAAAAGAGTAGTTTTGACGAAAGGAAGATTACTTTGGATTATACATTGTATTGTTTGGAGTTTACAAATGGGGTTCATTTCGGAAAAGGAAATTTAGACAGCACAGAGATTACTTTTCATACAGATACTTTGTTTTCTGCCTTATTCCAAGAGGCATTAAAGCTGAAAAAACAAGAAACATTTCTGCAAAGAGTTTCTGATGGAAAAATTATATTGTCAGATGCATTTCCCTATATTGGAAAGAATTATTATGTTCCGAAACCTATGATTACTGTTCAATCCAGTGATGAAAAAAAACAAGGAGATTCCCGACAGAAAAAATTATTTAAGAATCTTAAATATATTCCTGCAAATACGATTTCAGATTATGTAAATGGAGCCTTTCCAGAAGAACATATGGAAGATTTGAAATATCTGGGAGTCCAAAAGATGAAAGCATCTGTGGGAATCAGAGGAATGGAAGAGCCGGAACCATATAGGGTATGTATTTGGTACTTTAATGAAGGAACAGGATTATATATATTAGCAGGATATGAAGAAAAGAAAGATTTAGAGTTATTAAATGAACTTCTGGAGAGTTTACAGTATACAGGTCTGGGCGGCAAAAAAAGTTCCGGGCTTGGGAGATTTGAATATAAAGTCTGTGAAATACCTTCAGATATGAAAAAACAGCTGACAAAAAATACATGTCAGAAAATGTTGTTATCAACGGCATTGCCAGAAGATGAGGAAATGGAAGAGGTATTAAGAGATGCCAGTTATCTTTTGCTGAAAAGATCTGGTTTTATAGATTCTCCAACTTATGCGTCGCAACAGATGAGGAAAAAAGATATTTATGTTTTTTCTCCTGGTTCATGTTTTACACATACTTTTAAGGGAAAAGTTATTGAAGAAAAAAATGGCGGCACACATCCAATATTTCGTTATGCCAAAGCTTTCTTTATGGGGGTGTAAGTATGGAGCGGAAATTAAAAAACTATCAATTACATTTGACAGTAAAAGGCCCGGTATTTATAGGGGATGGAAATGAGATTCAGAAAAAAGAATATGTTTTTCTGAATAAAAATACAATAGGAGTTGTGGATGGCGCAAAATTTTATTCTCTGGCGCAAAAATTGCATTTGCAAAGAGATTTTGAAAAATTTATGATTGAAGATACGAGGGAGGATTTGAAACACTGGTGTATAAGAAATCATGTATCGGTTAATGATTTAAAAAGCTGTATGAAATATGTAGAAAATGTAGGTGACAGATCAGAAGAGAAAGGAAAACTGCAAATTCTTACCTGTATTACTGATGCATATGGAAATCCTTACATACCAGGAAGTTCTCTGAAAGGGATGTTGAGAACTATTCTTCTGAGCAGAGACATCATTTGTAATGAAGAGAATTACAGCGCTGATATCAGACAGATAAGAAAAGATCTGGAAATTGAAAGGGCGAACAGGAAAATATTAAACAACAATATCACAAGAATTGAAAAGAAGGCATTTTGTATTTCGAAGCGAATAGACAATGAAGAAGTTGAATTTAATACAATGTCAGGAATTATAATAAGCGACAGTGAACCATTATCGAGAGATGATGTGATTCTATGTCAGAAATGGGAGCAGCATACAGATGGAACTTATAAAACATTAAATATTCTGAGAGAGTGTTTAAAACCTGGAACTGTAATTAAATGTACATTGACAATTGATGAAACACTATGTAATATAAAAATCAAAGATATTATGGAAGCAATACAAATGTTTTATGAACAGTATTATGAAGTATTTCAAAGAAAATTTCCTCGAAATGACAGAGGAGAAACTAATACTGTATTCCTGGGCGGCGGAAGTGGATTTGTTTCAAAGACAATTATTTATTCACTATTTGGAGAAAAAGAAGGTATTGAAATAGTGAAAAATATTTTTGACAAAACAGGTGTACCCAAAGAACATAAACATTACAAAGATACTCGAACGGGAGTATCCCCACATATTTTGAAATGTACTCGATATCAAGGGAAAGAGTATATGATGGGGCAATGTGAAGTGAATATCTTTTAATTTAGTAGAATTTTGGTACAAGAATTAGGATTTTGCCACGCATGGCTTAAATCCTGATTCTTGAAGTGATTTATATTTCCAGAAACAGCTACATTTCGCAAAAATTATTTTGCCACGCAATTCCCGTATTTACACCAGACTGGAGGCGGGTTTGCGGAGATGGTATTGAGAAATGTAGCTCCCCGATAGGGGACGGAAACTGGATATGGTGGAAGCAGCGGCTACTTTGTGTTTCATTGAGAAATGTAGCTCCCCGATAGGGGACGGAAACACTGCACCTTTTTTCAACTTCGGAAACAGTTTAGATAATTGAGAAATGTAGCTCCCCGATAGGGGACGGAAACATCCCGATACCTACAGACGTAGAAATTATCGGATATCTATTGAGAAATGTAGCTCCCCGATAGGGGACGGAAACAATATCTTTGAATGTAACCACTCGCTGACCGTTATTGAGAAATGTAGCTCCCCGATAGGGGACGGAAACGAGCGGGAGATATCTGGAAAGAATTAAGAAGTTTATTGAGAAATGTAGCTCCCCGATAGGGGACGGAAACTATTTAAACTTTTACTTTTAACTTGTGTCTTTTTAATTGAGAAATGTAGCTCCCCGATAGGGGACGGAAACAATTCCTTTCCTGTAATCTCTTCAAATGTTCTTGATTGAGAAATGTAGCTCCCCGATAGGGGACGGAAACATCCCGATACCTAAAGACGTAGAAATTATCGGATATCTATTGAGAAATGTAGCTCCCCGATAGGGGACGGAAACAATTCCTTTCCTGTAATCTCTTCAAATGTTCTTGATTGAGAAATGTAGCTCCCCGATAGGGGACGGAAACCTTTTTAAGGATATCTGCGGTAAGCTGCGGATCATCATTGAGAAATGTAGCTCCCCGATAGGGGACGGAAACTTTTTATTTATTCAATTTCCTCTGTTGATGGTATTACTAATTGAGAAATGTAGCTCCCCGATAGGGGACGGAAACCCTGTACGTGGTGATGTGTACAGGTGGCGTAATGTTGTATTGAGAAATGTAGCTCCCCGATAGGGGACGGAAACCGTCATGCCTGTACGTGGTGATGTGTACAGGTGGCATTGAGAAATGTAGCTCCCCGATAGGGGACGGAAACGTCAGAATCAATATGTCCGACAATACTTGCGAACATTATTGAGAAATGTAGCTCCCCGATAGGGGACGGAAACTATTTACAATTATATAGACACCTGGGAAATCAGATTGAGAAATGTAGCTCCCCGATAGGGGACGGAAACAATTTTGTCAATTTCCGTTTCAAAACCGCTTTATCATTGAGAAATGTAGCTCCCCGATAGGGGACGGAAACCGACTGTCCATCTATAGCCATTCCAAATTTTCAGTATTGAGAAATGTAGCTCCCCGATAGGGGACGGAAACCGTTTTAAAGTGACTACTGCGATCTCATTCATTATTGAGAAATGTAGCTCCCCGATAGGGGACGGAAACTATTTCTTTTATATATGCTTTTAATTCTGTGAAATTCATTGAGAAATGTAGCTCCCCGATAGGGGACGGAAACTTTCCATATTTTCCTTTAATCATCATATCTTTTCTATTGAGAAATGTAGCTCCCCGATAGGGGACGGAAACAAGTTATTGAAATCTTTAATTGTATTTTTATTCATTGAGAAATGTAGCTCCCCGATAGGGGACGGAAACTCCACAAGACACACCATTAGTTACTATGTAACCTATTGAGAAATGTAGCTCCCCGATAGGGGACGGAAACCGATATCTTCAGGTGTATACTGATTAGTGAATCCATTGAGAAATGTAGCTCCCCGATAGGGGACGGAAACGATAACATGCGCGTTTTTAATGTTTTTGGTTTATCATTGAGAAATGTAGCTCCCCGATAGGGGACGGAAACTATGCGATATATCCGAAACTTTTTCTTAAAATTGAGAAATGTAGTTCCCCGATAGGGGACGAAAAAAAAGACTTTAATCAGTGAAATTAAGAAGTGCATTGAAAACTATAGTTCCCCGGCAGGGGTCAAAAACAGAATATAGAAATGAAAGTGATAAAAATGAGCCTTCTCTATATAAACGAAAATGGCGCAACAATAGGAATTGAAGGTAATTACTGTACCGTAAAGCAAAAAGATGAATCTAAACGTCTGTTTCCAATAGAGTCTTTAGACGGTATTACAATCATGGGACAATCACAAATGACAACGCAGTGCTCGGAAGAATGTATGCAAAGAGGAATCCCTGTAAGTTATTTTTCTAAAGGTGGAAAATATTTCGGAAGATTAATTTCAACAGGTCATGTCAATGTAGAACGCCAAAGAAAACAATGTGCACTTTATGACACAGATTTTGCTGTAATGCTTGCAATAAAAATTCTCAGTGCAAAAATCAAGAATCAAAGCGTTGTATTACGAAGATATGAAAAAAGCAAAGGTATAAATCTGGAAGAAGAACAAAAAATGCTATCTATTTGCAGAAATAAAATATTAACCTGTGATAAAATCGAAGAAATGATTGGCTTTGAGGGACAAGCTGCAAAATATTATTTTAGAGGCTTGTCAGCATGCATAGATGACAATTTTACTTTTCAGGGAAGAAACCGTCGTCCGCCGAAAGATGAATTTAATTCTATGATCAGTCTGGGATATTCTATTTTAATGAATGAGGTATATTGCAAAATAGAAATGAAAGGTTTAAATCCTTATTTCGGATTTATACATAGGGATGCAGAAAAACATCCAACTCTTGCCAGCGATATGATGGAAGAATGGCGTGCAATTATAGTAGATGCCACAGCTATGAGCATGATTAACGGTCATGAAATTTCGAAAGAGCAATTTTATTTTAGTATGGATGAGCCTGGCTGTTATTTGACGAAAGACGGTCTGAAATTGTATTTAAATAAACTTGAAAGAAAATTTCAGACAGAAGTAAGATATTTAAGGTATATCGACTATGCAGTAAGCTTCCGGAGGGGAATTTTTCTTCAAATGGAACGTCTGGCAAAGGCAATTGAAGAAGGAGATGCAAGTTTTTATGAGCCAATTACCATTCGATGACGAGGATTACTATTTTCAGATATCTGAAGAATTGGAAACCGATAAAGAATTTGTGCTGATTATTTACGATATTGTAGATAATCGCAAAAGAGTTAAAATGGCTAAGTTGTTATCTGGATATGGAAAGCGAGTGCAGAAATCAGCTTTTGAAGCGATGCTCACTAAACAAAAGTACAATAAATTAATAGAAGAAATTCCCAGGTTTATTGATAAAACAGAGGATAATGTCAGAGTATATAAAATAACAGGAAAAGGGAAAGTAACTGCTTGGGGTGAAGTACCGGAATTTGATGAGGAGATAATATTAATATAAGATGGAAATAAAAAAAGAACTGGTATTTATTGGAATTTTGGGATTATCTATAATAGCCACATCTGCTATAGGAGTTATAAACGAAAGAGCCAGTAATGCCAGACAGGAGGATAATAAACCAGAGTTATACCAAAACGCCATAGATAATATCAATTCTGGAAAATATGAAGAAGCCATGGAGATTCTTAATAAACTTCCAAATGACTATGAAAATACAAGAAAAATATATCATTATGCAGAATATTGTCAAGAATTGAATGGGCAGGCAGACATAAAAAAATTAAATAGTATAGTATGGTGGTTCCCGGATGAAGGAACTTATTCCGGTGAATATGCGACAGAGATGAATATTGCTAAAAAGACAACGGAGCAAAAGTATGAAGAGTATGAGGCAGCAGAAGATGAAAAAGAAAGAAAAAGATTAAAGAGTCAGACACCATACGGTGGTATGCCAGAAAAATTCATACACGATACTGCATTAGGAAGGGCCGATAAAGTAGTTACAGAACAATATTGGGATACCGTATTGGGGAAAAGAAAGCAATGGCCTCAACGCAGATATACATGGTATAAAAATGGACATTTATATTATGAGGCAATATGCAGAGCCGGATCTGTTCATTCGTCGCAGGAATATAAGATATCTTCTTACAGTTCTTCTAAACATCATAAGTATTCATCGGGGAATAATGGCAGTAATTTATCAGGTAATAATAGAAATATGGATATGTATGATGTGTATGATTATGATGATCCAGAAGATTTTTATTATGATCATGAGTATGAATTTGATGATATACAAGATGCGGAGGACTATTGGGAAGAGAATCGCTAAATTTGCAATTAAAGTTAGGAGAGGAAAGAAAAATGGGAAAGAAATATTTATTTTCGCCAATTGGAAACACAGATCCCATTAAATATTTATATGATGGATCTATGTTACATATATGCCGATATTATAAGCCAGATATCGTATACCTTTATTTATCAAAAGAAATGATGGAAAATCATAAAAAGGATAATCGTTATGTACGAAGTCTGGAACTTCTTGGAGAATTTCTGCATCATAAGTTTGACATTCGTATTATTGAGAATCCAGAAATGATAAATGTTCAGCAGTACGATGTATTTTATAATGAATTTCACAAAATTATAGCGGAAATAGAAACACAAAAAGATCCAGAAGACATATTGCTGGTAAATATGGCTTCTGGAACACCAGCTATGAAGAGTGCTTTGCTGGTTATGGCAACATTGGCAGAATACAGATTTTTACCAATACAGGTTTCTACTCCGCAAAAGAAAAGTAATTTGGAACATGAGGAAAGAGAAGAATATGATGTCAATACCAATTGGGAATTAAACGAAGACAATGAAGCATCTGCCGAAAATAGATGTCAGGAAGTAAAGTGTCTGAATTTGATGCGTCTTTTAAAAATAGACATGATAAAAAAACATTTGCTGTCTTATGATTACCATGCTGCTTTAGCTGTGGGAAAAGAAATCAAAGATGAACTAAATTCAACGGCATATCAGTGGCTGGAGACAGCGGATGCCCGTTCGATGTTGGATTGGGCAAGAATGAACAGGGTACTATCTGCTAATAATGGAATCATTACAACGGTACATGAAGAAAATGAAAAGAAAATTTTGTTTGAGTATATGTTGGCTTTGGATTTAAAAGTAAAACGTGGAGAATATGCAGATTTTATCAGGGCGATTACGCCATTGGGAGTAGATTTATTGGAAATTGTTCTGGAGCAGTTTTGCAATATTGACATTACACAATATTATATGCGAAATCAGCGAAACTGGGATAGGAACAGATTAAAAGGTGAAATTATGGAAATTTTAAATCAGAAATTTTCGCCATTTAGATATGGACCGGTGTATTCTTCACATTTATTGGAAATTATACAAAAGAAATGTACGGATGCGCTAATGTTACAACGAGTTCAGGAACTGGTAGATATAGAACAGAAAGTAAGAAATGTAGCAGCGCATAATATTGTATCTGTAACTCCGGAATGGGTTAAGGAGCGTACAGGAAAAAGCATTACAGATATTTTCTGGTTGCTAAAGTATATTTGTGAGCAGGTAAAGATAAACACCAGAAAAGAAAATTGGAAATCGTATGATTTTATGAATGCGAAAATTATGGAAGAGTTAGAACGATAAAAATTTAGCTTACACTTGAGAAAATCCGGCTGACTTATTTTGTAAAATGAAAGTTGGCTGGATTTTAATTACACCAGATGCAATTCAATTTAGTCATTTTGTGCGAGGATGACTAAATTGAATTGCAGTATGACTAAATTAATGATAGAATGAAGGCAGGAAACAGAGATAATATCAAGTAATATAGGAGATACGATGCGAATTTTTAATTTTGAAAAAGAATATAGCAAATTGCTTACTCCTGACATTGTATCATATCTTGTACAGATTCATGAGTATAAAGGTGCATATGCAAATGGAAAGATACAGGATGAATTATTGTCAGAACTGGTGGAAATTGCCCGAATCCAAAGTACAGAAGCATCGAACAGAATTGAAGGAATTATAACAACAGATGAGCGTCTGAGGAAAATTGTCCACGAAAAGACGATGCCAAAAACAAGAAGTGAAAAAGAAATTGCCGGATACAGAGATGTTCTTGCGACGATTCACGAAAATTATGAATATATTCCTGTCAGTTCTAATATGATTTTGCAGTTGCACAGGGATTTATATAAGTTCAGCGGAAATGGATACGGCGGAAATTTTAAATCTACGGATAATGTAATAGCAGAAGAACTGCCGGATGGAACAAAAAGAGTAAGATTTGAACCAGTGCCTGCATGGGAGACAGCAGAAACAATTAATAATCTTTGTGATTCATTTAAAAATGCCTGCAATATGCAGACGATGGATGTATTGCTATTGCTTCCAATGTTTATTCTGGATTTTCTATGTATTCATCCATTCAATGATGGAAATGGAAGAATGAGTCGTCTGCTTACACTTCTGATATTATATAAGTCAGGATATTTTGTTGGACAGTATATCAGTATTGAGAAATTGATATCAGATACGAAAGAAAACTATTATAAAGCATTGCAGGAAAGTTCCAGAGAATGGCATGAGGGTAGAAATGACTATGCTCCTTTTGTAAAATATATGCTGGGTGTTATAGTAGCTGCATATCGTGAATTTGAAGGCAGAGTGGAAATACTTATGGACAAAACAATTTCAAAGTCAGATCGTGTCGGGGAGATTATCCGGCAATCCTATGGAAAGATTACGAAAGTTGAGATTGTAAAACAGTGTCCGGAAATCAGTCAGACAACAATACAGCGTGCGTTAAATGCTTTGATAAAAAACGGTCAGATAATAAAAATAGGCGGGGGAAGATATACTTCTTACGTCTGGAACAGGGAGAACGAATGATATGGTTACAGGAGAATTAAAAAGTAAAATTGATAACTTATGGGAAATATTCTGGACAGGAGGTTTAACCAATCCCCTCGATGTGATTGAACAGATGACATATCTGATGTTCATCCGGGATCTGGATGATGCAGATAATGTTCATGCCAAAGAGGCTGCAATGTTAGGACTTCCTTATAAGAGCGTATTTGCCGGTGAAGTCCAGATTGGGGAGCGCAAAATTGATGGAAGCCAGTTAAAATGGAGTGTTTTCCATGATTTTCCGGCTGCTAAAATGTACAGCACTATGCAGGAATGGGTATTTCCGTTTATTAAAAATCTTCATGGAGATAAAGAAAGTGCGTATTCTAAGTATATGGGAGATGCCATTTTTAAAATTCCTACTCCACTGTTATTGGATAAAATCGTAACAGCTTTGGATGGGATTTATGAACAGATGATTCAGATAAAATCCACAGATATTCGTGGAGATGTATACGAATATCTTCTGTCAAAACTTGAAAATGCAGGTGTAAATGGTCAATTCCGTACACCACGACATATTATCCGTATGATGGTAGAATTAATGGATCCAAAAACAGATGAAACAATATGTGATCCGGCATGTGGTACTTCTGGTTTTCTGGTTTATGCGAGTGAATATCTGAGAGACAAGAAGAAAGAGATTCTTATTGACAGACAGAAAAAAGAACATTATATGAATCATATGTTTCATGGCTTCGACATGGACAGAACTATGCTTCGAATCGGAGCGATGAATATGATGACTCATGGCGTTGAGAATCCATATATTGAGTATAGAGACAGCCTGTCTGATCAGAATACAGACAAAGAAAAATACACTTTGATTCTTGCAAACCCACCATTTAAAGGTAGTCTGGATTACGATATTGTAAGTGCAGATTTATTAAAAGTATGCAAAACAAAGAAGACAGAGCTGCTGTTTCTTGCGCTGTTTATCCGAATGTTGAAAATTGGTGGAAGATGCGCCTGCATTGTACCTGACGGAGTATTGTTTGGATCTTCAACAGCACATAAGGCAATCAGAAAAGCACTGGTAGAAGAAAACCGTCTGGAAGCAGTAATTTCCATGCCGTCTGGTGTGTTTAAACCATATGCCGGAGTTTCTACAGCTGTTTTGATCTTTACAAAAACCGGACATGGTGGAACCGACAAAGTCTGGTTTTACGATATGAAAGCAGATGGTCGTAGTCTTGATGATAAGAGGACAGAAATCAAAGAAAATGATATTCCGGATATTATAGAACGTTTCAGAAATCTTGACAAAGAAACAGAACGAAAACGCACAGAACAAAGCTTCTTCGTGCCAAAAGAAGAAATCGCGGAAAATGGTTATGATTTGAGCATTAATAAGTATAAAGAAATAGAATACGTACCAGTAGAATATCCACCAACACAGGAAATCATGGCAGACCTCCGAGAGATCGAGAAGAAAATCGGGGAAGAAATGAGTGAGTTGGAAAAGTTGTTGGGATTATAAAAATTAAGATTTGTAGGGGACGATGCCAATGAAATTGAAAGATGTGTGCACTGTTTGCATTGATGGTGATTGGATAGAAAGCAAAGACCAATCGGAAGAGGGAATTAGGCTGATTCAAACAGGAAATATAGGTGAAGGTGTATATTTGGAAAAAGAAGCAAGAGCGAAATATATTTCAGAAACTACCTTTGAAAGATTGAAATGTACAGAGATATTTTCAGGAGATATTTTAGTATCTAGATTGCCAGAACCTATAGGAAGAGCGTGTATAATTCCGAAAAAGACAGGACGTATGATTACAGCAGTAGATTGTACCATTTGTAGACCGGATGAATCAATAATTTTTAAAGAATATTTATGTTATTTTATGCGTTCGAAGGCCTATTATACAAGGTTATCAAGTAGAGTTACTGGAACAACTAGAAAAAGAATTTCAAGAAAAAATCTTGAAAATATAGAATTGACTGTTCCACCTAAGAAAGAACAACAAATTGTAATAGAACAATTAGACTGCTTAGTAAGGTTAATTGATTTTCATAATAAGAAATTACAGATGTTAGACGATCTTATCAAAGCCCGATTTGTCGAAATGTTGGGTGATCCGAATATTAATTCGAAAAAGTGGAATGAATGTCCGTTATCTAAGAAACTTAATGTATTAGGCGGATATGCATTTAAGAGTGACCAGTTTGATGAAAAAGGTGGTATTCCTGTACTTCGTATTGGAAATATAAATGCTGGATATTTTAAGCCTGTTAATATGGTATATTGGCAGAAAGATGAAAATCTTGAAAAGTATGCTATGTATCCTGGTGATCTGGTTATGTCATTAACAGGAACTGTCGGAAAAGATGACTACGGTAATGTTTGTATTTTGAATGATGATTATGAAATGTATTACTTAAATCAGCGGAATGCAAAACTTGAAATAAAAGAGGGAATAGATAAGTATTATTTGTCACAGTTGCTCAAATTTGAGCAAATAAAGAAAAGACTTACGGGAATTAGTAGAGGTGTTAGACAGGCTAATATTTCAAATAAAGATATTCTAAATTTGGTTGTGCCTATCCCGCCGCTGGAACTTCAAAACCAGTTCGCAGATTTTGTACGAGCCGTAGACAAATCAAAAGTTGAGGTACAGAAAGCACTTGGCAAAACACAGATGCTATTTGATAGTTTAATGCAGCAATATTTTGGATAAGGAGTAGCTATATGGCGAAGATGACGGTATATCATGGTGGATATCAGGCTGTGAAAAATCCAGAAATTAGAAAAGGTCGTAATACAAAAGATTTTGGATATGGTTTTTATTGTGCGATAATCAAAGAACAGGCACAGAGATGGGCGAAAAGGTATGAAACAAAAGTTGTTTCGATTTATGATGTACGAATGAATTCTAATTTGAAAATTAAAGAATTCAGGGAAATGACGGAAGAATGGCTGGACTTTATTGTAGATTGCCGGAGTGGAAAAAGCCATGACTATGATATCGTAATCGGTGCTATGGCAGATGATCAGATTTATAATTTTGTTTCTGATTATATAGATGGTGTAATTACAAGAGAACAGTTTTGGGTTCTTGCAAAGTTCAAATATCCAACGCATCAGATAGCTTTTTGTACAGAAAATTCATTAAAATGTCTGGAATACAGAGATTGTGAGGTGCTTTCATGATAGGAAGTGGGCGTGAGGATAAAAAGGATAATGATCTTTTTTATACATGCAGTTTGATTGATTATATTTCAAGGAAAACAAAAAATATTCGTTCAGTAGTCGTGAACCGATTGGGTAGAGAACGATTGGAGCAGATATATAACCTTGCGGATGTTTATCATTGCGATAATATCGAACGCGTAAGTGATGATTTTATTAAAGAAGCTGATATAAAAACCGGAACATTTGATAATGTGGGAGAATGCAGATATGCAATTCCATCTTACTGGGATATTGGAAAGGTTTATAAACGTCTTATAAAACAAGTAGCGCAGAGCGAGCAAATAGAAACGATTGAGGCATTGATAAAAGTGTATAATTCTTTTATCAGTGAAAAAATAGACGATTATAACAGCAGTGTATATTATGAAAGCCCATCATATATATTTGAATGTTACAGAGAAAATAAAATGTTATAGACACAATGGTTGAAGGATGCTGGTACCTAAAAGGAGTATGCCAGTATGGAAGAAAAGTTGTAAAAATATTAAATGAAATGTCAGAATATCTTTCGATTGCGCAGATGAAGAAACTTCAGGAAGTGATTTTGAAAGTATGTGCAGAAAATGAAGTTGATAAAGCGGAAATTTCTAACAAAGATTTTCTGGAAATGTTTCTTGATGCTAAGAAAATTGAAGGATGTTCGGAAAGAACTTTACAATATTATAGAGTGACAATAGAACATTTCCTGTCACAAACAGAAACTACAGTAAGGAAAGTAACAACTGAAGAAATCAGAACATATTTAGCAGATTATCAGAAGAACAGTAATTGTTCAAATGTCACGATTGATAACATCCGAAGAAATATATCCAGCTTTTTCTCCTGGCTTGAGGAAGAAGACTATATTTTAAAAAGCCCAATGAGAAGAATACATAAGATTAAGACGAAAACGGTAGTGAAAAGTATAATTTCGGATGAAGGAATTGAAAGGCTGCGGGATAATTGTTCAGAAATCAGAGATCTGGCAATGATTGATTTATTGTATTCGACAGGAATTCGAGTTGGGGAACTGGTAAATCTGAATATAGATGATATTGATCTGGAAGGCCGGGAATGTATTGTATATGGAAAAGGAGATAAGGAACGAAAGGTGTATTTTGATGCGAAAGCAAAGGTACATCTGAAAGAGTATATTGAAACTCGTGATGACAGTAATCAAGCATTATTTGTTACCTTAGATGCTCCACATGACAGATTAAAAATCAGTGGCGTAGAGATTCGATTGCGACAATTAGGAAGACGACTGGATTTAGAAAAAATTCATCCACATAAGTTCAGGCGAACAATGGCAACCAGAGCGATAGACAAAGGAATGCCAATTGAGCAGGTTCAGAAAATACTGGGACATTCACAAATCGATACAACCATGCAATATGCAATGGTAAATCAGAATAATGTTAAGACATCCCATCAAAAATATATGAGTTAAGAAAATTCCATCAAATTAAGATTTATGGGGCTACCAGTAGCCCATAGAGGGATGATATAGATGGCAAAATATAAGCTTGAAGAGATATTTGACTTGCAGATGGGAAAGACTCCTTCGAGAAATAATCTAGAGTACTGGAACACCTGTGATAATAAGTGGATTTCAATTGGAGATCTGTCACAAGCAGGCAAATATATTAGTGATACAAAAGAATATTTATCTAATTCAGCTGTAGAAGAGAGTAAGATTAAAGTTATTCCAGCAAATACAGTTGTTATGAGTTTTAAACTTTCAATTGGCAAAACAGCTATTACGTCTGAAGATATGTATTCAAATGAAGCTATTATGGCTTTTCATGATAAACATGTTATAGAACTCATGCCAGAGTATATGTATTATATGTTTAAGTATAAAAGCTGGGATGAAGGAACCAATAAAGCTGTAATGGGTAAAACTTTAAACAAGGCAATTTTATCTAAGGTTGAAATCGAGGTTTGCTCTATTGAAAAGCAGAAAGAGATTGTTGAGTTACTAGATAAGGTTTCAGAAATTCTGGATAAGAGAAAGGCTGAATTACAGAAATTAGATACTCTCATCAGAGCCCGATTTGTCGAGATGTTTGGGGATTTAAAAACTAATAGTAAGGGATGGCGGACTGTTGGATTTAAAGACTGTGCTGATATAGATACAAATATGGTGCATAATTTTGAAGGATATGAAGATTATCCTCATATTGGCATAGATAGTATCGAAAAGGAAACTGGTCGATTAGTTGGATATAGAACAATTGCTGAAGATAGGGTAATCAGTGGAAAATATATGTTTACATCCAAACATATTATTTATAGCAAAATACGTCCGAATCTTAACAAAGTGGCTATGCCTGAATTTGATGGTCTGTGCTCTGCAGATGCTTATCCAATATTAGTTAAGGAAGAAATCTGCAATAGAGAATATTTTGGATATACTTTAAGAAGTAACTATTTCTTGGATTATATATTGACTTTTAGTAACCGAACAAATTTGCCAAAGGTTAATAAAAGCCAGGTGGAAGGATTTACCTTACCATTACCACCAATTGAACTTCAAAATCAATTCGCAGATTTTGTACGAGCCGTAGACAAATCAAAAGTTACATAAAACTCATACCCCACAAATTCACCCACACCAATGAAATTACAATAACAATAATAAATCCAGGAGGTACCAGTATGACGAATTTTGATTTCCTGAAAAAAGAACCAAAGTTTAAAGACTTCGCAGATGTAGCGATTTCAGCAGAGAAAATCTTACCACTTGACTGTGCCGCGTCAGTACTCAACTGTCGGCGGGCGATGGAATTTGCTGTTAAGTGGATGTACTCAGTGGACAGTTCTCTTGTCATGCCATGGGATGAGCGTCTGATCAGTCTGATGAGTACAGATGAATTCCAGGATATTGTAGATGCAGATATTTTAAAGAGAATGGAATTTATCCGTAAGACAGGAAATTTTGCAGCTCATGCCGGTAAACAGGTAAAAAAAGAGCAGGCAGAGCTGTGTCTGCAGAACCTGTATATTTTTCTGGATTTTGTTGCGTATTGTTATGCCGATCATTATACGGAGAGTACTTATGATCCTCGGCTGTTACTGGAAAAATCTCCTGAACCGGTCAATGAACCGGAAACTGATCTGAAACTGGAAGAGCTGATAAAAGAAAATGCTGCGCTAAAAGAAGAGCTGACTGCGCGCCGAGAGGAACAGCAGCAGACTTATGTACCCAAACCACTGGATATTTCTGAGTATAAGACACGCAAGATTTATATTGATTCCATGTTGCAGGATGCAGGTTGGATAGAGGGGCAGAACTGGCTGAATGAATATAAAGTTCAGGGTATGCCGAATAAGTCGGAAGTGGGATATGCAGATTATGTTCTCCTTGGCGATGATGGACAGATTCTGGCTGTGATCGAAGCGAAGAAAACGTGTGTGGATGTATCGAAAGGAAGGCAACAGGCGAAGCTTTATGCAGATTTAATCGAGCAGAAACAGGGAAGAAGGCCAGTTGTATTTCTTACAAATGGATTTGAAGTGCGTATCTGCGATTATCAATATCCGGAGAGAAAAATTGCTGCAATTTATTCCAAAAGAGATTTGGAAAAGTTGTTTAATCTCAGAAAGATGCGTTCAAGTCTGTCAAAAATTTCCATAGACAAAAACATTGCCGGTCGTTATTATCAGGAAGCTGCAATCAAAGCGGTCTGTGACAGTCTTGATACCAGAAATCGCCGGAAAGCTCTGCTTGTTATGGCAACCGGATCCGGAAAAACGCGTACAGTGATTGCTCTTTGTAAAGTACTGCTTGAACAGGGCTGGGTAAGAAATATTCTTTTCCTCGCAGACCGTAATTCTCTTGTGACGCAGGCAAAAAGAAGTTTCGTTAATTTACTTCCGGATTTGTCAGTAACCAATCTTTGTGAAGAAAAAGGAAATTATACGGCACATTGTGTATTTTCTACTTATCAGACAATGATAAATTGTATTGATGCTGTCAGGGATGAGAATGGAAAATTGTTCACTTGTGGACATTTTGACCTGGTAATCTGTGATGAGGCACATCGTTCCATTTATAATAAGTACAAGGATATTTTTAACTATTTTGATGCTCCGCTGGTTGGACTGACAGCGACGCCGAAAGACCAAATTGATAAAAATACATATGAAATATTTGAACTGGAAAACGGCGTGCCAACCTATGGATATGAACTTGATCAGGCAGTAAAAGATGGATATCTGGTTGATTTTATGTCGGTTGAGACAACGTTGAAATTTATCCAGAATGGAATTGTATATGATGAATTATCCGAGGAAGATAAGCAGGCATATGAAGATACATTTGAGAATGAAAATGGAGAAGTTCCTGACAGTATAGGTTCAGCAGCATTGAATGACTGGATTTTTAATGAGGATACAATCAAAGAAGTACTTCATGTACTTATGACTAATGGACTGAAGGTAGACTATGGAAATAAAATAGGCAAGAGTATTATTTTTGCAAAAAATCATCGCCATGCAGAAAAAATTTATGAAGTGTTTGGAAAAGAATATCCGCATCTTGTAGGACATGCAAAAGTGATTGATAATTACCTGAATTATGCGCAGAGTGCGATTGATGAGTTTTCTGATCCCAAAAAACTGCCGCAGATTGCGATTTCCGTAGATATGCTTGACACTGGTATTGATGTACCGGAAGTTCTGAATCTTGTATTCTTTAAGAAGGTAATGAGTAAAGCGAAATTCTGGCAGATGATTGGGCGTGGTACCCGTTTATGTCCGGGACTTTTGGACGGTGAAGACAAGAAAAAGTTTTATATTTTTGATTTTTGTGGTAATTTTGAGTTCTTCCGTATGAATAAAGGGCGCGCGACTGCGAATATGATTGCTTTGCAGGGAGCGATTTTTCAGTTGGAATTTGAAATTGTGTATAAATTACAGGGAGCTGCGTATCAGACAGAACGTTTGATTGCATATCGCAAGTCGTTAGTGAAACATATGACCACGAAGGTACAGGAATTAAACAGGGAGAATTTTGCAGTAAGGCAACATTTAAAATATGTGGACATCTATGCAGTACCGGATAATTATCAAGTACTTACTTATGAAGATACGCTGGCAGTTCGGGATGAACTGGCTCCTTTGATTGAGCCGGAAAATGATGATGCGAAAGCATTGCGTTTCGATGCTTTGATATATGGAATTGAACTTGCACATTTGATTGGAAAGAAATATGGACGGGCACGAAAAGATTTGCTGAAAAAGGTTTCGGCACTCTCTAATATTTCTAATATACCGGAAATTATGATGCAGGCTGAACTGATTGACCAGATTCTGCATACAGGGTATCTTGAAAATGCAGGAATTGATGAGTTTGAGCATATCAGGGAAAACCTTCGCGACCTGATGAAATATATTCCTGACGTGGAGAAAATAATTTACAATACTAATTTTGATGATGAGATTCTCAGCATGGAATGGCGCGACTCAGAACTGGAAAATGATGATTTAAAGAATTATAAAGCAAAGGCTGAATATTATGTCTGCCAACATCAGGATAACGAAGTAATTTCCAAGTTAAAAACAAATATTCCGCTAACAGAAAAAGATATGAAGGTGTTGGAGAATATCCTGTGGAGTGAGCTTGGGACAAAACAGGACTATGAATCTGAATATGGTGAAAAACCTTTGGGAGAATTTGTGCGTGAGATTGTGGGACTTGATATGAATGCCGCGAAAGCTGCATTCTCACAGTATCTGAATGATACGAACCTGGATAGCAGACAGATTTACTTTGTAAATCAGATCGTAGAGTATATTGTGCATAATGGAATACTAAAGGATTTATCTGTTCTTCAGGAAGCACCATTTACAGATCAGGGAAGTATTGTAGATATATTTACTGATTTAAATGTGTGGATAGGAATCAGAAAAACAATTGATCAGATAAATGCAAATGCGTTGGCTGCATAAAATGGCTTATAAGAGAAATCAGATATTACCGATTGGTTACTGAGAACGAAGTGAACAGTAATACTGGCGAATGAAAATGGAGGAGACAGTAACAACTTGGTGGTTTACATTGAGAAAAATTTCTGATACGATTAATACAAGATTAAATGAGGGGATCCTTAAACATGTACAGAGTAAGCAAAGTATTAAATAACAATGGTGTAATAGCTATTGATATGGAAGAAAATCAGGAATATGTAATCCTTGGCAAGGGTGTTGGCTTTGGTAAGAAAGTCAGCCAGCGTTTTGAAAAACTTGCAGAGTGTACTTTATATCGGCTGGAGCAGGAGACGGAGCGTGGATCTGCGAAAGAACTGGTAAAGGGAATCGAGCCGGAGTATCTGGAAATTGCAGATGAGATTCTGACAGAGGCGCAGAAAGTGTTTGGAGATTCTGTAGACAGAGGAATTCTTTTCCCGCTTGCAGACCATATCTCTTTTGCAGTTGCAAGAATTCGCCGAAATGAGCAGATCAGTAATCCTCTGACTGAGGATATCAAAGTGCTTTTTTACAGTGAATTTAAGGTTGCTGAGACATTGAAAACAATCCTGAAGAAGAGACTTCAGATAGCAATTGATGACCATGAAGTTGGATATGTGGCACTTCATATTCACTCTGCGATCGGTGATGAGAAGGTATCTGTTGCGATGCAGACTGCTAGGGCAGTGAGAGAGTGTATTGACATGATCGAGAAGGCGACAGGCAAGCCGATAGATGTACTTTCTCTGTCTTATAACCGTCTGATGAACCATATGAAATATATGGTGGCGCGTGCATCAACAGGGGAGAAACTGAATCTGGATATGAACGAATATATGCTGGACCAGTATCCACAGGCTTATGAAATCGCAGCGGAGATATGCAAGAATCTGGAAAGATGTATAGGTCATAAGCTGGATGAGACGGAGATTGGATATCTGGCGATGCATATACAGAGAGTATATAAAGATGCAGTGTGAGAAAAGTAGTAATAATAGAAGAAAGTTCCTTATTTCAGGAACTTTCTGATCAGTTTTTCATAGATTTTTCTGTATGGCTGGTATCTCATAGGGAGGTCCAGCCATGTTTTTTTATCTACAATACTCTTGAAGTGAGAAAAGGTATTGAACCCGTCTCTGCCGTGGTAAGATCCCATACCGCTTTCGCCAAAGCCGCCAAATCCCATCTCGCTGGTTGCCAGATGGATGATCGTATCATTCACACAGCCACCGCCGAATCCACAGCGAGAGGTGACTTTGCAGGCGACATCCTTGTCGGAAGTGAAGATATACAGAGCCAGTGGATGTGCCATGGAGTTAACGGTTACGATAGCTTCATCCAGTGAATCATAAGTCAATACCGGAAGCACCGGGCCGAAAATTTCTTCCTGCATAACGGCATCCTGGAAAGTAACATGATCCATAACGGTAGGTGAAATCTGAAGTGTTTTTGGATTGCTGTCACCGCCGCAGATTACTTTATCCGGATTGATAAGATTGCTGATACGGGTAAAGTGTTTCTCATTGATGATTTTGCCATAATTTTTATTATTCAGAGGTGCAGAACCAAACTGTTTTTTAATTTGTTTCTGAATCTGGCGGATCAGTTCATCTTTAATTTCCTTATCACAGTAGATATAATCTGGTGCAACGCAGGTCTGACCGCAGTTGAGATATTTTCCGAATACAATCCGTCTGGCTGCCAGTTTCAGGTTGGCACTTTTTTCTACGATACAGGGACTTTTTCCACCAAGTTCCAGGGTAACAGGAGTCAAGTGTGCAGATGCCTTTGACATAACTTCACGACCGACATTCTGGCTTCCGGTGAAGAAGATATAGTCGAAATGTTCATTGAGGAGCGCAGTATTTTCTGTGCGTCCGCCTGTTACAACGGTTACATAATGCGGGTCAAAACATTCGCAGATGATAGTTTCAATGACACGACTTGTATTGGGTGAGTAAGCACTTGGTTTTAATACTACGGTGTTTCCTGCGGCAATCGCATCTATCAGTGGATCGATGGTGAGCAGGAACGGATAATTCCAAGGACTCATAACAAGAACTACACCATAAGGGGATGGCTTTTTATAGCTTCTGGAGGCGAACTGTGCAAGAGGGGTTATTACGTTTTTTTCCTTTGCGTAGGATGGCGTATGGCAGATTATATAGCTGAGTTCGGAGAGTACAAGTCCGACCTCGCACATATAGGACTCGAAGTTACTCTTGCCGAGGTCGCGCTTTAATGCCTCATTGATCAATGGTTCATATTTCTGAATACAGAATTTTAATTTTTTTAAAGCTTCAATTCTTTTATCAACTGGTAAAGTTGCGCCGGTATAAAAATAGGTACGCTGTTTCTGGACGATTTCTTTAATTTCTGTTTCTGTCATTGAATAGTCCCTCCATACTTTTTCTGTATTATTTATCAGATTCAGGAATCAGCATATAATAAAATTTCTCAAGTTCTGATGCATCCATCAGCTTTGGCACAGGATACAGAGGATTTGCCTCTTTATCTGCATAATGTGACAGCTTCGGGATATCTGTTTTCTGGATCTCTTTTACAGTATCTCCGATTCCGAATTTCTGTTTCATTTCTTCGATTGCCTGAATAAAAAGTTCTGCAGCTTCATGATCTGGTGTGTTCTTATCCGCGAGTCCGGCAGCAACAGCCAGATTGTGGAGTTTTTTATCAATGCAGCATCCATATTCACGAAGCACCATAGGCAGCAGAATCGCATTGGCAAGTCCATGAGGTACGTTATATTCTCCTCCAAGTGAGTGAGCAACTGCGTGAACATATCCTACATAAGATTTGGTAAATGCACAGCCTGCATAGAAAGAAGCATGGAGCATATTCCGACGCGCCTGGATGTTATCACCATGTTCATAAACAGTGTAAATATTTTCAAAAATCAGTTTTACAGCTTTTAAAGCGTCCCTGCGGGTATCTATTGTGGTAGAGTTTCCGATGTATGCTTCGACTGCGTGAGTGAGGGCATCCATGCCTGTGGTGGCGGTGATAAATGGCGGCAGGCTTAAGGTTACTTTCGGGTCAAGTACTGCATAGCGGGGAATCAGTGGAAAGTCGTTGATCGCATATTTATATCGGGTATCTGCATCGGTAATTACAGCTGCGAGAGTAGTTTCACTTCCAGTACCGGCAGTAGTAGGAACTGCCATAAGAAGTGGAAGTTTCTTGTGTACTTTCAGGATTCCCTTCATCTGAGCCAGAGTTTGTTTTGGCTTTACTGCGCGTGCACCGACAGCCTTTGCACAGTCCATACTGGAACCGCCGCCGAAACCGATGATAGCATCGCACCCGTTTTCGTGATAAAGATTCAGTGCCTCCTTAACATTTACGGTAGTAGGGTTGGCAACTGTTTTATCATAGATTGTATAAGGAATTCCGGCTTCGTTCAGCGTTTTCTCCAGACGTCTGGTAAGTCCGAGACGGGCAATTCCCGCGTCTGTGATGATCAGCACATGTGTACATTTATGGCGCATGATGATTTCCGGAAGTTCTTTAACACTTCCGGCGATTTTCGGTTTGCGGTAAGGTAAAAATGGGATAGCGATGTGAAAAGCTTTCTGAAAAGCCCTGCAATATATTTTTCTGATAGGATTCATGATAATTCTCCTCTGTAATATGTAATCAAGAAAAATATAGCAAGGCAAAAAAGAAAAGTCAATATATTTTGATATTCAAAAAGTATGGAATACTTAATAAATTACAGACAAGATAAAGCATACTGCAGAGAATCGTCCAGATGCTTCTTCATCAACTCGCCGGCTTTATATGCCTCAAAAATCAGCTTATGCATATGTCCGACATTGTGCTGAGGTTCGGACTGAGTCTCATACAAATTAGAAAAAATCGTAAGCTGGCTGCGAAGCTTCTCTGCAGCGAGAAGGGGAAACATCCGATCATTATGTATCTGGGAGAATGTTATTACTGCGGTGCCTGCGTAATGGTCTGCCCGACAGGTGCTGTTAAGCTGGCACATCCGCTTATGAACAGAGCCAAATTTGTGGAAGTGCGCCACTAAAAAACTTAGATATAAGCAGAATATTAATAGAACTGGAAGGCAGTTTCTACTATATGTGGATATGGTAGAAACTGTCTTTTTTGTGTAAGAAAATGTTTGTTCAATAGGGACGCGCAGAAAAATAGTTTATATTGGGTGCGGTTTCGGCATCTAAGATTTTCTAAGCCACTAAAAATCTGCTAAAAGCATGGAGAAAAATGCAAAACTCGCTCCGTTGCAAACTTCGCTCAAACACGTTGCTATTTTTCTCCATAACGCAGATTTTTACTGGCTAAGAAAATCTAAGACGCCTGCAAATGCACCCAATATAAACTATTTTTCTGCGCTGGAAACTGGTATGAGCGTATAGTTCTGACAGTCCCTCCCGACTTGTTTTCTCCCCTATCCCTCAGAGCTTCAATAAAAAATCTTACGAAACTCCGAAAACCAGTTGACAACCGAGTAAGTTTAAACTAACATAAAGTTAGCAATAGGTAACCACATGATAAAACTATACGGTTATAACAAACACATTGCTAAATTGTCTTATAAGGCAATATGAGGGAGGAGCAAAGAAAAAATGTTTCTGCAAATACAGGGAATCAAAAAATCCTTTGGCACAGGTGACAGTCGTGTTGATGTGCTGAAAGGCTTAGATCTTGAGATTGAAAGAGGAGAATTCTGTGTTCTGCTTGGTCCGTCGGGTTCAGGAAAGTCTACACTCTTAAACATTATTGGCGGAATCGATAGTGCAGACGAAGGAAACTTAGTGATAGACGGAGAACGTCTGGCGGATATGTCGGAGAAGAAACTTTCATTATACAGAAGAAAACATCTTGGCTATATTTTCCAGATGTATAATCTGATCCCAAATCTTACAGTCAGGGAAAATATTGAAGTAGGCGCTTATCTTAGTGATAAACCTCTGGATGTAGATGAGCTGCTTCATACGCTTGGAATCTATGAGCACCAGAGAAAGCTTCCAAATCAGCTTTCCGGTGGGCAGCAGCAGAGGACGGCTATCGGCAGGGCAATCGTGAAGAATCCGGATATTCTTTTGTGTGATGAGCCGACTGGGGCACTGGATTATAATACATCAAAGGAAATTCTTAAGCTGATTGAGACAGTGAATCAGAAGTATGGAAATACGATCGTTATGGTTACGCACAATGATGCAATTAAGGATATGGCGGATCGTGTGGTGAAGCTTCGAGATGGTATGATTCGAAAGAACTATATCAATGAACATAAGATTCCTGCGGCAGAGCTTGACTGGTAAGGAGGACGAAAGAGATGAAGAGTCCTTTGAGAAAGCGTTTACCCAGAGAGTTAAAAAGTGAGATTGGGAAATACCTGATTGTATTTATTCTGATGGTAACTACGATTGGATTCGTTTCGGGCTTTCTGGTTGCGGATGGCAGTATGCTTATTGCTTACAATGAGAGTTTTGAGAAATATAATATTGAAGATGGAAATTTGCGTACGGCAGAGCAGATTTATAAGACGCAGAGAGAGGAAATTGAGAAGCTTGGCATAAAATTATATGAGAATTTCTATCTGGAAGAATCATTGGATAATGGCAGTACGATGCGTATCTTTAAGAACAGGGAAGAGGTTAATAGGGTCTGCCTGATGAAAGGTGAACTTCCGGCAAAAACAGGGGAGATCGCGATTGACAGAATGTATGCAGATAATAACAGTTTGTCTGTTGGGGATACGTTGCAAAGTGGAAAAAAGACATGGAAAATTACGGGGCTTGTGGCGCTTTCTGATTATAGCTGTCTGTTTCAGAATAATAATGATTCTATGTTTGATTCTGTGAAGTTTGGGGTTTCTGTTGTGACAGAGGATGAGTTTGATTCTTTGAAACAGGATAAATTACAGTATAGTTATTCCTGGAAATATGATCAGAAACCGAAGACTGAGAAAGAGGAAAAGGAAGTTTCTGAGGATTTGATGGAGGACATCGGAAAGATTGTTACGCTGGAAGCATTTGTGCCGCAGTATCAGAATCAGGCGATTAATTTTACCGGAGATGATATGGGTAGCGATAAGGCGATGATAATCATGTTGCTTTATATTGTAATTGTGATCATGGCGTTTGTATTTGGCATTACGATCAGCAACACGATCCGAAAAGAAGCAGGTGTGATCGGTACGCTTCGGGCTTCCGGATATACCAGAAGAGAGCTTGTCATGCATTATATGACACTTCCGGTGCTGATTACACTTGTTGGCGCATTGATCGGAAATATTCTTGGATATACAGTATTTAAGGGTGTTTGCGCAGGGATGTATTATGGAAGTTACAGTCTTCCGACTTACGTGACGATCTGGAATGCAGAAGCGTTCCTTCTCACAACAGTTGTTCCTGTTGTTATTATGCTGGTGGTAAATTATGGAATTCTCAGGCATAAGTTAAAATTGTCTCCGCTGAAGTTTTTGCGCAGGGATTTGTCAGGGCGTAAGCAGAAGAGAGCAATTCGTCTGAGCCCGAAGATTAAAATTTTCTCAAGATTTCGTCTTCGCGTGATTTTCCAGAATATGAGTAACTATATCGTTTTGTTTATCGGGATTTTATTTGCAAATCTGCTGTTGATGTTTGGGTTACTGCTGCCGTCGGTATTGTCTCACTATCAGTTGGAGATTCAGGATAATATGCTGGCGAAATATCAGTACATGTTGCAGGTTCCTGTCAGTGCGGTGAGTGGAAATAAATTCGAAAGTCTGGTTTCGTTGCTTGAATTTTACATGGATTCTGAAACGAAAAACGAGGATGCAGAGGAATTTTCTGCGTATTCTTTAAACACTTTGCCGGGGAAATATAAGAGCGAGGAAGTCTTGCTTTACGGTATTGAACCGGATAGCAAATATGTGAAAATTAATTTTGCTGATACACAGGATAAGATAGAGTCTGATAATACAGAAGAGAAAAAGAATGAAGGTAAAACAGACAAACCTGCAGATGAAATAAAAAAAGAAAGCACAGGTGTATATATTTCCAAGGCATATGCAGATAAATTCCTGCTTCATGAAGGGGATACGATTACTTTGAGGGAAAAATATGAAAAAGACGAGTATTCTTTTAAAATAGTGGGTATTTATGATTATACAGCGGCGCTTTGTGTCTTTATGCCACGTAGTGATCTGAATGACCTGTTTGATCTGGGAGATGATTATTACAGCGGTTATTTCTCTGATACAGAGATTACAGATATCAAGAATCAGTATATCGGTTCAGTTGTCAATCTGGATGCACTGACGAAGATTTCCAGGCAGCTGGATGTGTCAATGGGAAGTATGATGGGTCTGGTGAATGGGTTTGCCATTATGATCTATATGGTGCTTATTTATCTGCTTTCAAAGATTATTATTGAGAAAAATGCCCAGTCTATTTCCATGGTAAAGATATTGGGATACACAAATGGTGAGATCAGCAGACTTTATATTCTGTCTACGTCTGTTGTAGTGGTACTCTGCCTTCTGCTCAGTCTCCCAATTGAAACGGCAGTGATGAATGTGCTGTTTCGTGAAATGATGCTGGCGAGCATTTCGGGATGGATCACACTCTGGATTGACCCGATGATCTATGTACAGATGTTTGGGGCGGGAATTGTTACATATGGGTTAGTGGCATTGCTGGAATTCAGAAGAGTGAAGAAAGTTCCGATGGATGAAGCATTGAAAAATGTTGAGTAATGAGCGTATAATTTTTTCAATAACGCGTCAGAGGCGGGCAGCAGAATCTGACAAAAATTTGACATTATCTGGATTTTGTGTTACGGTAGGTAGGAAACTGTTAGACCAATCAGTTGGAATAGGAGATTATTATGAGAAAAAAATCAACTTCAAAAGCAACAGCAACTATCAAAGAAGCTACAACCAAAGCAACAGAGGCAGTGAAAGAAACAGTAGAGAAAACAATTGCCAAAGCTCCGGAAGTGATTGAAGAAGCAAAAGACGTTGCATCTGATATTGCGAAAGCACCAGTTGTAGAAGAAGCAAAAGAAACTGTAAAGAAAGCAGTAAAAGAAGTGGCTAAAAATATCGACATCAAAAAATTCGTAGAAACAACTATCGAATTACCTGGTTTTGCAGTTACAATGAGCTCCATCGAGGAAGCAATCAAAGAAGACATTAAAGCGAAAGACATCAAAGGAAAAGATATCAGTGTTTATGTAAACGTTGAGCAGAAAGCCGCATACTACACAGTAGACGGTCAGGGATCTGACGATTACAAGATCGACCTGAATACATTATAATCATTTTTATAACTGAAAATGAATGCCTGTGAGCGAAGGCTTGCAGACATAAAAACAGCAGGAATGTTCTCTTAATGAGCGCTCCTGCTATTTTTATGTTTTCGAAATCCGCTGATTTACTACGTAAATCGCTACTTTTAACGCCTTTTACATTTCATTCATATTGAAAAATCAGACATCTAAGAAGTTTGTTCCTGTTCAAACAAATCCTCTCTTGTAATATTCTGTGCCCATTTCCTCTGGCGATAGTGGTGGAATACCCATGGCCACTTGACGAATTCGTCTGTACATAACAGGAAGTATACCCAAAGCACAGGAAGTTTCAGCACGAATGCTGCGAAGAATCCAAGCGGTACTGCATATACCCACATATCGATCGTATCGCAGATGAGACCAAATTTCGTATCTCCACCTGCCCGGAATACTCCGGCAATCAATGCAGTATTGACTGCAGAACCCATAATGTAATAAGTATTGATCAGCAGCATATATTTCAGATAATGCATTGCACCATCACTTAAAGAGGCAAATCTCATAACCAGAGGAGTGATGGCAAATACGATCACACCACCGATCGCTCCGGCGATGACAGTCATTTTCAGCATTCTGGAAGCATATACTTTTGACTTCTCCAGATCGCCTTTTCCCATAACATTTCCAAGAAGAATCGTTCCGGCACTGGCAATGGCAAAGCAGAAAACAGAGCCGATATTGCGGACAACAGTAACCAGTGAATTGGCGGCAACTGCATCCGTGCCAAGGTGTCCGAGGATTACAGAATACATGGAGAATGCTACGCTCCATGAGACATCATTTCCAAGCGCAGGAAGTGACAATTTAATGAAATCCCGGAACAATACTTTACTGCGGATAAACATATATGTCAGGTTCAGTTTCACATTCTTGCTCAGGGAAGATACAATCACGCAGGCGATCAATTCTATGAATCTGGAAGAAGCTGTTGCGATTGCAACACCTGTAGCCCCGAGCTTTGGTGCTCCGAACAGCCCAAAGATAAAGGTTGCATTCAGAATAATGTTCAGGACAAAAGCCAGCATATTCAAAGCCATACTGATTGTTACGCGTCCAACACTGCGCAGGATCGCCAGGTAAACTTCCGTAACACCCCAGCACAGATAAGTAATACCCATGATTCTGAGATAAGAAGAACCAATGGAGATCAGTTCAGGGTCAGATGTGAATATTTTCATCATATGCTGAGGAGCAGTGAAAGCAATCAGCGCTACAATCGCGGAAATTGCGATTGAAAAACGAAGCGCAATTCCCTCAATCGCATGAATTGCCTGTATATTATTTTTACCAAAATATTGTGCGCACAGAAGAGAGGCGCCGGTGCCAAGTCCGTAATATACCATAAACAGGATATTGGAGTAATTGGCAGCCAAGGACACTGCGGAAATTGCAGACTGTCCGACGTAATTGAGCATAATTACGTCTGCGGAATTGACCGCTGCGCTGAGCAGATTCTGAATAATGATCGGAATCGTCAGCCGAAACATTTGCCGATAGAAATCATCTTTACCGGCTGATACTGTATTTGTCATATTTACCCCCATAATAAATTATAAATTTTTTTTTGTCTGATCAGAGCATATTATTTCATCTTTTTTTATCATAGCTTTCATGCGGGGAATGCGCTATCTCTATTTTGACAAATTTATACATTATTATGACTTTTATGGCTGCTTGCTTGTTGGTATTCCATAAATTATTAAAAAAATATTCATCTTTTTATCCCCGTTTTTTTAACCGAATCAAGTAAGTCCCCTGCTCCAATTGCGAGGAGCAATAAGCAGGGGACTTACTTGATTCGGTTAAACTTGTGTATCATATGTAGCATGGTCTGTATTGCGCTAAAAGTACTGGACTGGTATAATCTATATATGGATTTTGCAGCCTATGATGATAAATGTAAATATCCGTGTTCTTACCGAAAAGATTTTGAACAATTAAAAAACGATAAATAAAAACATGGTGGGTGAATTTTTATGATGACATTGCAGCAGATCGATATGAGTATTTTATTGTGGATACAGGAACATTTAAGAGCAGATGCCCTGACACCTTTCTGGAAAGTGATCACTTTTCTGGGAAATGGAGGATGGTTCTGGCTTATGCTGGCAGTTGGACTGCTGGTGTATAAGAAAACACGTCTGACGGGGATTGCGGCATTACTTTCCATTACAGTAGGCTTCCTTATCACGAATGTGCTGCTGAAGAATATTGTTGCCCGCCCAAGACCTTTTGACGCCTATACAGAGATTATTCCTCTGATCACAAAACCAACGGATTTTTCATTCCCGTCTGGTCATACATGTGCATCATTTGCGTGCGCGCTGATACTATTTAGAATGCTTCCGAAGAAATTCGGAATTCCGGCAGTGATCCTGGCGGGAATGGTAGCCTTCTCAAGACTTTACCTGGGAGTCCATTATCCGGGAGATGTTCTGGGAGGATTTCTGGTAGCAGTATTTGCAAGCACACTGGTATATCATCTGATGTCAGCATATCAGAAAAAAATGCAGGAGCAGTCATAAGGTCTTTCTCATAAATGGAGATGAGACAAACATGGGAAAGGGCGCTGCAATCAAGACAGCACTTACATATATCAAAGAAATGAATCTGGTGCAGAGAATGAGTATTTTCATTAAGAAAAACCAATAAAGCAGACAATAGATAATATTCTCAGTAATGCAGCCAAAAGTAGAATGTCTGCCATGACAGCAGAATATAATAAATTAATTTTAGAAACAAAGGGAGCTCTTTAATGAAGCAAAAACCCTTATTGATCAGCCTGTTAATTTCTCTGGGAACCGGAGTGATTGCAGGCTTTCTTACTTTCACAAGTATGGAACAATACCAGGAAATGTACCGCCCGCCATTGTCGCCGCCGGGGTGGGTATTCCCGGTGGTCTGGCTGCTTCTTTATGCACTGATGGGAATTGCTGCATACAGAATATACATGAAAGATCCAAAAGCAGAAGCATTAAAGTTATACCTGATTCAGCTGGCGATAAACTTCTTATGGCCGATACTTTTCTTTAATTTCGGCTGGCAATTATTTGCGGCAGTCTGGCTGTTGCTGTTATGGTATCTGGTATTTGTTATGATAAAAGAATTTGCAAAAATTGATGAAGGTGCGGCAAAGCTTATGATCCCATATCTGATCTGGCTTACTTTTGCGGCATATCTGAATATAGCGATTGCTTTGCACAGATAAGCGATTATTTTTTTGGATTGCATTGTGATAAAAAGTGATGAATGGCTACTTGTGATACATAAATAGCCAAAAAGTACGTATACTATCTTCCATGTAGAAAGTAAACTTTTATACAGGAGGACAGACATGGACAACAGCACAAAGAAACTATTAGAAGAATGCAGTGTCGGATGCAAGATGGGAATTGAGAGCATGGAGCAGGTACAGCATCATGTGACAGACGCCAAAATCGCAGCAACGATTGAAAAATCCTGTTCAAAACATAAGGAACTGGAAGAGGAAATTTCCAAAATATTTCTTCGCGCAGGCCAGCCGGAGAAAGAGCCGGGTGTTATGGTATCCACATTTTCGTGGATGACGACAGGTGTAAAGATGATGACCGGAGAAGATGAGAATAAACAGGCGGTTAAGATCATCATGAATGGCTGCAACATGGGAACCCAGTCTATCACAGAAGCCATGCACCAATGCAAAGATGCGTCGT
>SKEL01000730.1_pt1 | contig 34213 bp, 34 predicted proteins | sample 4826741 | NCBI WGS metagenome assembly SKEL01 (sample SAMN11008810, study PRJNA524170) | human gut metagenome | biome: Human fecal sample; material: Feces; isolation source: fecal sample from pouch patient p33 | host: Homo sapiens | place: Israel: Tel-Aviv | collected 2016-03-22
TAGTTTTTTATTATATTATAAATGTAGTCTATAGGGGACTCGTCATTCGTGTATTGTAAAAAATCCACCTTTATCCAATGAGGATAGGGTTTATTATTTGATTTTTCGAAATACGATGCGGCAGATATATTTCGTGTGTAATGTAAAAATGTGGTTTTACCTGCGCCAACAGTTCCTAATATAACAATAGCTAAAGGTTTTGAATTCTTTTTTGCTCGTAATAGTGATTCTTTAAAAACATTAGCATCTCTTTTTTGCATCGGTCTTATAGGCGCCGTACTAAAGAGGTGTTGACTTTTTGATATGTGCATATTAATACGCCTATCAAATTTCATCCTGTCAGGAGTATTTACATAACATCTTTCAAAAAGATCATTGTCGATTTCTGTTATTGTATCTGAAAATGAAGTGATAATTGCTTCTTCGACTAATGGGTATATTGGATTCTTTGCATCATAAGAGATACTTTTACGGACTGTATTTTTTAAGCGTCTTTCTTCTATTTGATCTTCCCTGTTGCCTAATAAAGTAACTTCAAGGCTAGAGTTTATAACTGCTTTTCTTGATAATAAGTCATAAAATTCTGTATAGTCATCTTTAAGTGCACTTTGTAAATTGTTAAATACAATTGCGTAAGATGAGTTGAATGCAACTTGATCCGTTCTATTTGCTGGGAATATAACCCATTGTTCACCATTAGTTACAACAGCAAATTGAATGCTCAGTTTTCTACAATAATCTCTTGCTTGAATTATGGCATCTCCAAAAGGACCGGAAAGATTATTGTTGTTGAGTTTCAGTCTCCTATCGAATTGTTTTGTGTCGAATGCCTGACCAATTTTTTTTGCTTCAATTATAAACGCAGTACTTGCTGTTTTAATGACATAATCAGCAAAAGTAGTCTCGCCATCTTCGCTAACTCGAGTTTCTACCGATACATCATCCCTAGTCCACTTCAATACTTCAAAGAGTATTTGATCTATGATCTTAAGGCGTGTTTCAGCTTCATTTGCAGAGGATAACTGTAATTTTTGAGCGTCTTCAATGATTTTTGTTATGATATCCATAGAATAATAGGCCTTTGTCGACATCTTACATTGAATATGGAAACCTTCGAATATTGTGGATGCGTAATGATACGCTAACTTTTTATATCATAACATTTAGGTAAAATCGATAGTTGATATTGATTTTTATATACTTTTCAAGCAGTCCCTGGGTGGCTCGGGGTTTTAACACCTTTAGCGTACTTAAATTAGTGAATCCCAAAGTTAAGGTTGCTGGTTAGATGATGAAGAATCCCTCGCCACCTCTGATGTGTCAGGCCTCCTCAACGCACCCGCACTTAATCAGCTTTGGCAGGTATATTTTATCTGTGAATATTTTTATAAAAATAATGCCCACGCACAGCATAAAACAAAAAGTATTACAGATAAAAAAGGAACGTAATGTGCAAATTTGTTGTTTTCCATATTTACTCACCTTAATATTCTTAACCCTGGTAGGGTTGTTATTTCAGCGGTTTTCAAATGAGATATTATGGTGATCTGGCAGATTTGCATAACATTAAAATTTAATTTGTTTAACCGCTTTTAATAATAAGCGTTGTTTGTATCCCAGCAATCTGTTGTTTGGTTTTTATTCCATTAAGGTGGGGGCTTTACACTGGAGCCAGTTTATTTATACTTTATACGTCAGCCTGAACAACTGGCATCTGCTGCGCTGCGCCATCGAGAGATTGAGAAATGGCGCATATACAACTGGTCAAACAAACTTCTTCTGGTTTACTTCTCCCGGCGACGCCGGAGAGTTGCGATTTTCTGCATCAAATCAAAATAGGTGAGTGGATACACGCAGACTTTAAGCGTGTGCGTAACTACGCATTCCACAAGCGTTTTTTCAAACTCCTGCAACTGGGATTCGATTACTGGACTCCGGTCGGTGGGGCGATCACGCCTCGCGAACGAAAGCTGGTTTCAGGATTCGTTGATTACCTATGTGAATCAGTTGGCCGGGAACATACGCCAGCTCTGAGTGATGCCGCAGAGCAATACCTTAACACCGTTGCGACTCGTAGAACCCGGGATACGGCGTTGCTAAAGTCGTTTGAGGCTTTCCGCGAGTGGGTAACCATTCAGGCCGGATTTTACACCGAGCATATTTATCCGGACGGTAGCCGTGGGCGTCGGGCAAAATCCATCGCTTTTGCGAATATGGACGAAGTCGAGTTTCAGCAGGTTTATAAATCTGTACTGAATGTGCTGTGGAACTGGATTCTGTTTCGTAAATTCTCCTCTCAGGAGGAAGTTGAAAATGTGGCCGCACAACTACTGGAGTTTGCGTAATGGTGAATTTACGTAAAGCGGCTAAAGGCCAGATGTGCCAGATCAGAATCCCTGGCTACTGCAATCACAATCCCGAAACCTCTGTGCTGGCGCATTACAGGCTGGCGGGGACGTGCGGAACAGCGACAAAACCACACGATATGCAGGCGGCGATAGCCTGTAGCTCATGCCACGATCTAATCGACGGGCGGGTAAAAACCAGCGATTACACCAAAGAAGAATTGCGCCTGATGCATGCTGAAGGGGTTTTTCGCACACAAGAAATCTGGAGAAAGAAAGGTCATTTATGATTTACCCAACGAATACAGGAAAAAGCGGAGAACACCTTCGCCTCACCACGCTGGAAAGTGTCTGGATTCAGGGAAAACTACGTATGTGGGGGCGCTGGTCGTATATTGGCGGTGGCAGGTCAGGGAATATGTTCAATCAGTTGTTGGCATCCAAAAAACTGACGAAAACAGCCATTAATGAAGCCCTGCGCAGAATGAAAAAAGCGGGAATAGAGAAAGCTGAGCTGGAAGCGTTTTTGCGAGAGATGATCAACGGCAAGCAAAAGAGCTGGCTGGCGCATTGTACTGATGCAGAGGCGTTATGTATTGATCGAGTCATAAGTGAGGTGCTGGCAGAGCATCCAGGATTGATTTGCATTCTCCGGCAACGCTATGAAGGGCGGGGGATGACTAAGCGCAAAATGGCTGAATTGCTAAATGATGCACACCCAGAGTGGTGTTTTAGCACATGCGAAAAACGGATTGCTAATTGGTTAGCTGTTGCTGAGTATGCCCTATATATTCCCATGCGTGAATCATTTGCTGAGAAAATGGCTTGATTTCTTACGTATAAACTGCTTCAATTTTGCTATGCTTCGCAAAGCTGTATCGCGAGGCGGATTGCAGACATGGACATCGTAAAAAAACCGCTTAATGCGGTTTTTTTACGTCAGGAAAGCAGGGGAGAATGCTGCTAGTTGGGCAACTGGTCTTTCTGCTCCAAATTATAACAGAGACCAGTTATAGTTTCGGTGCTGTGTTTTTTTTACAATATTGTGATAACACATTGCTGGCGGGAGTTTTGATATTTCTTGGCAGGGGCTGATGATGCGTTATCCTGATGTCGTCAACTCATATAAAATGAGATGAGAGATCATTGCAGGGTGGTTTGTAATTCGCTGTTTAGCGGGACAATATGTTGTCTGATACAAGACACCCGACGCCTCAGATTACTATAATAAAGACGAAGCATCCTTTGTATTGACCAACCGCCTGTTTAGGCGGTTCTTTTTGGGCTGGTTTATTGTATGCCAAATGATTATTAAAAAGGTTGTGTTAATAACAAAATCCGAAATAATATGCCTGCATATTTTTATCTTGCTTATATTCTGCATATTGTGCATAGCAGGCTCATCCCTGCAATCAAAACGGTATGATGAGTATTTTTTGTTTTCCTTTTTTCCAGTCATCTGATGATGACCTGCTTCTTTTTAATCCGGATCGACATCAGTTTTTTAAGATAATTCCTGCGAGTTATATGCATAAATACCACAAACTCCGCATTTTATGTGGTTGGGAGTTGCCGGGCGCGCAGTGAGTTTGCTAAGAAAACTCCTGCATGGTGAATCCCCCTGTGCGGTGGGGTGATACCATTAACCTTTTCTGTCGCCGACAGGTATCACGAACATTTTGTTCACCGGGAGGCACCCGGCACCATGCACTTCAATAGATTCTCTCCACATTATGGATCTTCTTTCAGAATATCCCACGCAGACTTTGTGTAAATGTTAACAAATGTGCGTTTTATTTGATCTGATTCGCTGTTTGAGCGTCCAAAACAACGGTATATATAATCCTTTACTATATGACATATGTGAGGAAAAATGGGTTTTCGTAGCGCATCAATTCTTACGTTGATTATTAGTGGGATTATTATCGGGTGCACTGATGCTGTATCGACAAATTATCATGACCGTACATCATATTACTCCGATAAAGCAATAGAGACACAGTATGTGAGTTCATCTGAACGTACTTCTGATGTTAGTGAGGATATCCGTCTGTATGCCCATCAAATCAAGAGCGCCATCGAAAAACAGTTCGGGGATGCGAGTAAGTATTCAGGAAAAGAGTGTACACTGAGAATGCATATGGCCCCGAATGGCCTTCTACTGGAGGTTAAAAGAGAAAGTGGAGACCTCGATTTATGTCGTGAAGCGATGAATGCGATAAAGAATGCTGATATACCTGCCCCCCCTTCGCCGGAAGTATATAAAGTATTTCAAAATGGGGTGCTGGATTTTAAACCCTGATATTTATTGTTTTGTAATAAACGGTTTCGGCTTAGGTTTGTTCTGACACAGCTACGGCACTGAGCTAAATTTAGCGGATAGTCAGCTCTGAGCCAGTGGCGGACGTAACAACTACTATTGCTGAGATTTTAATGGATTGAGGAGCAAGAAGTGGGATTAAAGAAAATCGTTATGTTGACTTTTTGGGTCGGTTTTGTTGCGGGATGCACACCTTTACACGCTTCAGATTGCCACAAAACTACTGCTACAGGTAGTTGCAGTTCAGGACGCTGGGATGATCAGGATGAATGGGGGGCGCAAGCGCGGGGAATAAGAGCTGCAATTAATGCCAAACTTGATGAGCCGCATAATTGGAAAGGGAAAAAATGCAGGTTGCATATGGAATTCTCTCAGGATGGCACGGCGTTAAAAATATCTACCAGTAACGGTGATAAAGCCTATTGCGAAGCGATAAAGTCCGCAGCTCATAAAGCCAAATTTCCGGCCTTCAACAATCCGGAAGTCTACAGAGATTTTCAGAAATCTGGCTTTGACATGCGAGGTTAGCTCTTCAATTACTATATCTCATTCATAGCAAACTGACAGATTTGATGATGTTCTATATACGAAACCTGTGATGTCAAGTCTGAGCTAATACAAATAAACATAATATCAGAGAAATACATTTTATTAGCTCGCTACGGCGAGCTTTTTATATTGCATCGTCTCCAGCATATATATCAATTAAGGCTCTGATTGATGTGTCTGAAAGCCTACACATAATAACTATGCCATCCGTTCCGTGCGGAGGTGAGGCTATGAAATCCATGGACAAAATTTCAACAGGCATTGCCTATGGCACCTCCGCAGGCAGTGCTGGCTACTGGTTTTTACAGCTGCTCGATAAAGTCACGCCCTCACAGTGGGCAGCAATAGGTGTGCTGGGTAGCCTGGTGTTTGGCCTGTTGACGTATCTGACAAATCTTTATTTCAAGATTAAAGAAGATAAGCGCAAGGCTGCGAGAGGTGAATAATGCCTCCATCATTACGAAAAGCCGTTGCTGCTGCTATTGGTGGCGGAGCAATTGCTATAGCATCAGTGTTAATCACTGGCCCAAGTGGTAACGATGGTCTGGAAGGTGTCAGCTACATACCATACAAAGATATTGTTGGTGTATGGACTGTATGTCACGGACACACCGGAAAAGACATCATGCTCGGTAAAACGTATACCAAAGCAGAATGCAAAACACTCTTGAATAAAGACCTTGCCACGGTCGCCAGACAAATTAACCCGTACATCAAAGTCGATATACCGGAAACAACGCGCGGCGCTCTTTACTCATTCGTTTACAACGTGGGTGCTGGCAATTTCAGAACATCGACGCTTCTTCGCAAAATAAACCAGGGCGATATCAAAGGCGCATGTGATCAGCTACGTCGCTGGACATATGCTGGCGGTAAGCAATGGAAAGGTCTCATGACTCGTCGTGAGATTGAGCGTGAAATCTGTTTGTGGGGTCAGCAATGAACAGAGTAACCGCGATTATCTCCGCTCTGGTTATCTGCATCGTCGTCTGCCTGTCATGGGGTGTTAATCATTACCGTGATAACGCCATCGCCTACAAAGAACAGCGCGACAAAAATGCCAGAGAACTGAAGCTGGCGAACGCGGCAATTACTGACATGCAGATGCGTCAGCGTGATGTTGCTGCGCTCGATGCAAAATACACGAAGGAGTTAGCTGATGCGAAAGCTGAAAATGATGTTCTGCGTGATGATGTTGCCGCTGGTCGTCGTCGGTTGCACATCAAAGCAGTCTGTCAGTCAGTGCGTGAAGCCACCACCGCCTCCGGCGTGGATAATGCAGCCTCCCCCCGACTGGCAGACACCGCTGAACGGGATTATTTCACCCTCCGGGAACGACTGGTAATGATGCAGGCCCAACTTGAAGGTGCTCAGCAATACATAACCGAGCAGTGTTTAAAGTAAAATCTTAACTACAATATGATTCATTTTGATGATTGTTTCATAAGGAACAGTGAAGTAAGATCTAAGAGGAGTTAAATTTTATACAGTATAATCATAATATTGCAGCAAGGTGGTTATAATTGAAAGAATATTTAGATATGAATACATCTCATGTAAGAGTTGTTACTCATATGTGTGGGTTCCTGGTTTGGCTCTATAGTCTTTCAATGTTGCCACCAATGGTTGTAGCATTGTTTTATAAAGAAAAAAGCCTGTTCGTTTTCTTTATAACTTTCGTTATATTTTTTTGCATTGGTGGCGGAGCGTGGTATACAACTAAGAAATCTGGCATTCAATTACGTACCCGTGATGGGTTTATTATAATTGTAATGTTTTGGATTTTTTTTTCTGTTATTAGTGCATTCCCTTTATGGATTGACTCAGAACTTAATTTAACGTTCATTGATGCTCTGTTTGAAGGGGTTTCTGGAATAACAACAACAGGAGCAACTGTAATTGATGATGTTAGTTCATTACCTCGGGCATATTTGTACTATCGGTCACAGTTAAATTTTATAGGTGGTTTAGGAGTTATTGTTCTGGCGGTTGCTGTATTGCCATTATTGGGTATTGGTGGTGCAAAGCTTTATCAGTCAGAAATGCCGGGGCCATTTAAGGATGACAAACTCACTCCCCGCCTGGCCGATACGTCACGGACACTGTGGATAACTTATTCTTTATTAGGTATTGCTTGTATTGTCTGTTATAGACTTGCAGGAATGCCTTTGTTTGATGCTATTTGTCACGGGATTTCCACAGTTTCGCTTGGTGGTTTCTCAACTCATAGCGAGAGTATCGGATATTTTAATAACTATTTGGTTGAGCTGGTGGCTGGTTCTTTTTCCCTGCTATCGGCTTTCAACTTCACTCTTTGGTATATTGTTATTAGCAGGAAAACGATAAAACCTTTAATCAGAGATATTGAACTTCGTTTCTTTCTGTTAATAGCCTTAGGGGTGATCATTGTTACCTCTTTCCAGGTCTGGCATATAGGTATGTATGACTTGCATGGAAGTTTTATTCATTCGTTTTTTCTTGCCAGCTCCATGCTCACTGATAATGGTTTAGCTACGCAGGATTATGCAAGTTGGCCCACGCACACGATAGTGTTTTTGCTGTTGTCAAGTTTCTTTGGGGGATGTATAGGTTCAACTTGTGGTGGAATTAAGTCACTTCGATTTCTTATACTTTTCAAACAAAGCAAACACGAGATAAATCAGCTTTCTCATCCCAGAGCGTTGTTGAGTGTAAATGTAGGAGGGAAGATAGTTACAGATCGTGTAATGAGGTCTGTATGGAGTTTCTTTTTTCTTTATACTCTCTTCACGGTGTTTTTTATACTGGTGTTAAATGGTATGGGATATGATTTTCTTACATCATTTGCAACAGTGGCTGCATGTATTAATAATATGGGATTAGGTTTTGGGGCTACTGCATCGTCATTCGGAGTGCTTAATGACATTGCAAAATGTTTAATGTGCATAGCTATGATTCTTGGTCGCCTTGAAATTTATCCTGTTATTATATTGTTTTCAGGTTTTTTTTGGCGCTCCTAATATATGGCTGATTTATAATTGTGAGTTTAATATTATGTTGACTCACTCATTGATCCAATACCTAACTTTACCAGCAACCCCTCCGTCCCCAGTAGCACTGGCTGCTGGGGTGCGTTTTATTCATAAAGCAAGGCTGTATGAGCGAGAAATTAAAGATAGTCTATCGCCCATTACAAGAATTGTCACCGTATGCGCACAACGCCAGGACGCACAGCCCTGAGCAGGTGGCACAACTGGTAGAAAGTATTAAGCAATTCGGCTGGACTAATCCGGTGCTGATTGACGAAAAGGGCGAAATTATTGCGGGTCACGGTCGTGTTATGGCGGCTGAAATGCTCAAAATGGATTCTGTTCCGGTCATTGTTCTGTCTGGCCTGACGGATGAGCAGAAAAAGGCGTACCGCCTGGCAGATAATCGCCTGCCGATGAATGCTGGCTGGGATGAAGATCTGTTGCGGATGGAGCTGTCGGACCTAATCAATGCTGATTTTGATGTCTCCCTGACAGGCTTCATCCCGACAGAAATTGATGAACTGTTGACGGATGTTTTGCCCGGTACAGGAAATGAGGAGGAGCCGTATACGACGAAAATTGATACGCCTGTTTATGAGCCGTCGGGCGGTAAACCGGATATCAGTGAACTGTACGACGATACGAAAACGCAGGAGCTGATCAGCCGGATACGTTCGGCGTCCCTTGAGCCTGATATTGAGAAATTCCTCCTGTGTGCGGCAGAACGTCACACGGTGTTTAATTTCAGCAGAATTGCGGACTATTACGCTCACGCCCCCGCTGAAATTCAGTGTTTTTTCGAGGAGTCGGCGCTGGTGATCATTGATTATCAGCAGGCTATTGAAAATGGATTTGTCCGGATGACGCAGCGCATGGTGGAGATCATGCATGGTGGTGAGGAGGAGGAATATGCGTGATGATTTTTGCGCCTTTATTCTGACTCACGGGCGACCGGACAAAGTTCTGACTTACCGAACGTTGCGTCGTGCTGGCTATACCGGGAAAATTTTTATCGTTGTTGATGATGAAGATAAGACACGGAATCAGTACATGGCTGAATTTGGTGAACAGGTGCTGGTGTTTTCCAAAACCGATATCGCCAGTCGTTTTGACGAAGCCGATAATTTCTGTGACCGCCGCTCAATTTTTTACGCCCGTAATGCCTGTTTCGACCTGGCAAAACTGGTCGGGTGTAAATACTTCATTCAGCTCGATGATGATTATCACGAGTTCCAGTTTCGGGTGGATCGCAACTATGACCAGGCCTATTTTCCGATAAGGAAACTGGATGCGATCCTTTCTGAAATGCTGGCGTATTACGAATCAATACCCGCGCTTTCCATCGCTATGTCGCAGGGCGGGGATTTTCTTGGTGACAATGGCGGCCATGCTTCGTGGGTGAAACGCAAGGCAATGAACAGCTTTATCTGTTCGGTTGATCGACCGTTCTCATTCATGGGGCGCATTAACGAGGATGTGAATACGTACACGAATCTCGGTCGCTGTGGTGAATTGTTTATGACGATCGGTGCTGTCCAGTTAGGGCAGAAACAGACGCAGAAAAACAGCGGCGGAATGACCGAGCTGTATCTGGATTCCGGAACCTACGTTAAAAGTTTTTACTCCGTCATGTATGCGCCGTCGTGCGTAAAAATCTCACTGATGGGTGCCAGCCATAAACGCATTCACCATCAGGTCACCTGGAACAACGCTGCAGTAAAAATCCTTCACGAAAAATACAGGAAGAAGACACCCTGCATATCAATGGGGGTGACAAATGATTCCGTATTCGAAAGTCGAGTCTCTGGCAGCGTGCCGGATGACTGCACAACAAATCGCTGACGTTCTGGATGTTGATCTGAACCGACTGAAAGAAAATCGGGAAGCAATGACAGATTTTTATGCGGCCATCCGTAAGGGCAGAGCGAAAGGTGAAGCCGAGTTACGAGCGGCATTGTTTAAGCTTGCCAGAAAAGGGGATGCCTTTGCTCTGCGCGAACTACTCAGGGTGGATAAAAATCAGGACTAACTGATGAGCAGACCGGACTGGGGGGCGTTGCAGCAGGAGTATATTGCTGAATACACCCGCTCCGGTATATCTCCGGTGGCATGGTGTGAAGCAAGGGGACTGAATTACGCAACAGCCCGTCGTTACATCAAAAAAACTCCGAAAAATGCGCAGACAGAAATGTGCAAAACTGCGCAAAAAAGTGCGCAGAAAAAATCTGCGCAGACTGCACAAAAGCGGAACGAAAAATCTCAGGAAAAAAAGCCAGTATTCGATGCGGGCCTGAATGAGGGCGACGCGGAGGAATTTTCGTTCTGTCCCGATGAATTCGGCATTTCTGACCAGCAGGCTAAGTTTGCGATGCTTGTTGCTCAGGGTAAAAAGCCGACAGAGGCGTACCGACTAGCCGGTTATGAGGGGCAAGGTGCGACAGCTAACAGCAACGCCAGCCGTATGCTTAGAAATGCCAGGGTTTATCGTGCTATCAGCTACTTCCGCAATCAGTACCAGAAACGCTATACCGCAGACCTGGATTTACTGGTGAGCCAGTTGATGGCCATTGTCCAGGCCGACCCCAATCAGTTGGCACAATTTCGCCGTGTTAACTGCCGTTATTGCTGGGGCGAGAATCATCTCTACCAGTGGCGTGATATTGCAGAATTCGATAAGGCTGCGGCACAGGCCTCCAGAGATGGTAAACCCGAGCCGGAATATGGAGGCCTCGGCTTTGTTGATAACGCCATACCCAATCCTGATTGCCCGAAGTGCTGCGGTGAGGGAACGGGACAGCTTTATATGGCTGATACCACACTGCTTGATGGGGATGCGCGGCAATTATATGCAGGGTCAAAGCTCGGAAAATACGGTGTTGAGATCCTGCTGGAGGATAAGGCTGCCGCCCGGCGTGAATTGTTGCGTTTGCTTTCTGCTGGCGGGGCATTATGTGCAGATAAGCGGCTACAGGAACTGGAAATTGAACGGCGCAGAATAGAAAACCAGAAGCTGCGCAAAGAGATCGAAACGGTGGAGGATAATGAACATCCCCAGCCTGTGGCGATCAATATTAATGTGGTTGATGCCAGAGTAAGGAGTGATGAAGATGATCTCTCCGACGCTTAATGTGCCTCAGGCGCGATTTCTTTCAATGCCCCATAAATTTAAAGCCTATATTGCTGGTTTTGGCTCGGGCAAAACATGGGTTGGGTGTGGCGGCATATGCAAGGGGATTTGGGAGCATCCAGGTATAAATCAGGGATATTTTGCGCCAACGTATCCCCAAATTCGCGATATTTTTTACCCTACAGTGGAAGAAGTTGCTGCTGACTGGGGATTGAACGTAAAAATTAATGAGGGAAATAAAGAGGTTCACTTTTATTACGGACGCCAGTATCGGGGAACCACTATCTGCAGATCGATGGAGAAGCCACAAACGATCGTCGGTTTCAAAATTGGTAATGCGTTGGTGGATGAACTGGACATTTTGCCGAAGGAAAAAGCCAGAACGGCGTGGCGCAAGATAATTGCACGTATGCGTTATAAGATTGATGGACTTCGCAACGGTATTGACGTTACAACCACGCCGGAAGGATTCAAATTTGTCTACGAGCAGTTTGTTAAAGCCGTGCGTGAAAAAACAGAGCTGGCCTCACTGTATGGTCTGGTGCAGGCATCTACTTTCGATAATGAAAAGAACCTGCCAGCAGATTACATTCCTTCGCTTCTTGAATCATACCCTCCAGAGCTGATTAAAGCCTATCTTCGAGGACAGTTTACTAACCTGACAAGTGGTACTGTTTACCATCAGTTTGACCGGAAACTGAATAATTGCGAAGAAGTGGAGCAGCCAGGGGAGCCGATTTATATTGGGATGGATTTTAACGTTGGAAAGATGGCGGGAATCGTCCATGTGCTGCGTTTGGGGCTTCCATGTGCGGTAACTGAAATCATCAATGCCTACGATACGCCGGATATGATCCGCATCATTAAAGAACGCTTCTGGCTGTATGACGGGCATGATTACCGGAAAGTGAGGGAAATTTATATTTATCCAGATGCTTCCGGGGATTCCAGAAAATCAAGTAACGCAAGTACGACGGATATAGCCCAGCTTAAGCAGGCTGGTTTTAACGTTGTGGTGAACAGCTCGAACCCGCCAGTAAAAGATCGCGTTAACTCAATGAATGCAATGTTCTGCAATGCCAATGGTGAGCGTCGCTATAAAGTTAATGTGAAGCGTTGCCCGTTATATGCCGAATCTCTGGAGCAACAGGTCTGGGATGAGAAGGGGGAGCCTGATAAAAAATCTGGCAATGATCACCCGAATGATGCCGGAGGTTATTTCATCGTTAAGCAATTCCCTATTGTCAAACCGACCGGAAGAGTCACATCACTTCGGATTTAATTATGGCTGATATATCAACACCCAACCTCGACTATAACGATATGCTGGAGGCGTGGGATATTAACGACGCACTGATGGGCGGTACGCTTGAAATGCGCAGGCAGGGGGAAAATTATCTCCCAAAATGGCCTAACGAAGATGAAGACGCTTATAAAAAACGCCTGTCTGTGGCTACGCTACTTCCTGTGTATGAAGAAAGCATCAAGCAAAATATTGGGCGCATATTTGCAGAGCCGACAGTATTGAGTGAGGAAACGCCGGCAAAAATCAGGGAATATGCAGAAAATATCGACATGGAGGGGAGCCGACTGGATGTGTGGGCGCAGCAATTTTTCAGCCTCGCATTTCAGTATGGTGTGGCACATGCGCTGGTGGACTATCCACGAACGGATATGAAAGAGATTCGGACAAAAGCCGATGAAAACGCGACCGGTGGTCGTCCGTACGTTACGATGCTGAATCCACGCCAGGTTATTGGATGGAAATCGAAAGTTGAAAAAGGGAAAGTTGTTCTCACTGATTTGCGTATAAAAGAGGTCATCATTATTGATGGTGATGATTTCGGGCAGAAGAAGGTGGAGCAGATCCGCCATATTATGCCCCGTCGAGTTGAAATTTATCGACGTAGCGAAGGCACTAATGGCGAATCTGTCTGGACGCTTCATGAGTCATGGAATACCAGCCGTGATGATATTCCTCTGGTAACACTGTACACGAAGAAAACAGGATTTATGCGTGGTACACCGCCATTGCTTAATCTTGGCTTGCTGAATATCAAGCACTGGCAAAGCCAGAGCGAGCAGGACAATATTCTTCATGTTGCCCGCGTTCCATTGCTGGTGGCCTACGGGCTGGACAGGAATGAAGAACTGACGGTTGGTGCATCCACCGCTACGATTTTTGAGGACAGAACAAAAAATGGCCTCGAATATGTTGAACATAGTGGCGCAGCGATAGAATCTGGCGAAACATCACTTGAGAAGCTGGAAAATCAGATGCGTCATGCCGGCGCTAAACTTCTGCGTGCTGAAAATACATCCACCAAATCTGTTGATCAGACTAATGAAGAGCGAATGCAGGAAAACTCGCCGCTTTATACAATGGCGAACTCCCTCGAAGATGCCCTCGATAATATTCTCCAGATAATGGCGGAATGGATCGGAGAGAGTTGCGGTGGCAATGTGGATGTGCGCACTGAACTGGATGTATCTGCCCAGGTGTTTGACTCATCCTCCGCGCTGGCTGTTCAGTCATTGCGTCAGGGCGGTGATATACGTCAGATTGATGCGGTTCGGGTGTTGCAGGCGTTGAAATTTATCGATCAGGATTCCCGTCCAGAGGAAGTGATCGATGAATTAAAAAATCAGAGTGTAATGCTGATGGAAATCAATGATGCAAACCGTGAATGAACGGCTGCGTGATGAATCAATTGCTCATGCAGTCTGGATATCCCGCTATAGCACTGGTGTGGCTGCCAGAATGGTGAAAATACTGAATGACAGCGATGCGGAACTTACTGCTCGCCTGCTGATAGCACTGGACAGCCTCGATCCAGGTAGTTTTACCGTTAAGCGCCTGGAGTCACTTCTGGCGAGCGTCAGAGAGGTTAACCGCACTGCTATTAACAGCATGTTTACCAGTCTCTCCGGAGAGCTGAACGAGCTGGCAATTTATGAGGCTGGTTATCAGTTAAGTCTGTTTGATTCTATGCTACCTGATTTTGTTGCTGATGTTCACCCTCTGGTTGGTATCTCTCCTGATGCACTTTATGCCGCTGCAATGGCGCGACCATTTCAGGGACGACTGCTCAGTGAGTGGGCCTCAGATCTTGAGGCGGATCGGCTCAGACGCATAACAAATACAGTGCGTCAGGGTTTTTTGCTGGGGGATACCAATGAGCAGATCGCAAGAAAAATTCGGGGACATGTCAGTAAGGGATTTCAGGATGGTGCATTGCAGATGAGCCGGGCTAATGCGGCCAGCATTGCAAAAACAGCGGTTGGACATCTTGCTGCTACTGCCCGTGAGAGTTTTGCCAGCGCGAATAATGATTTGATTAAGGGTAAGCAATGGTTATCAACGCTTGATAATCGTACTACGCCACAATGTCGAATCAGGGATCGCCTCAAATATACGCTGAATAATAAACCTGTAGGTCACAGCGTGCCTTATTTGCAGGGGCCGGGAAAAATTCATTTCTGCTGCCGCTCAACGGAAACGTTCATTCTGAAATCAGCGAAGGAACTGGGTATTGATGTTCGCGATATTTCCCCGGCTGAGCGGGCCAGCATGGATGGCGTGGTGGCCGGAGATACAACCTACAGGGAATGGTTTTTGCGTCAGCCTTACACCAGACAAAAACAGATTGTGGGGGAAACCCGAGCAAAGCTGATTCGGGATGGTGGTATGTCGCCAGATGAATTTTACACCGATAAAGGCGAATGGCTGACGCTGAAGCAGCTCCGTGAGCGTGATGCACAGGTATTCAGAAAAGCAGGGATTTAAATAAATCATTTATTACAACAGGCTACCTTCGGGTGGCCTTTTTTATTGCTGCGATCCGGATGGTGAGCAGCGTAACTGTCGGAAGACTTAAACCAGGTACTAATATGAAACTGAAAACGGTCGAGATTAACGGAAAACAATACGCAGAAATTGATACTGCTGGCCTGCCAGTTTATGTGCACGACGATGGTAAAGAAATTGGCTTCGATGCACCGCTGGCGACAAAAAAAATTACAGAGCTTAATGGCGAGGCAAAAAATCATCGCCTGGCTAAAGAAGCTGCAGAGGAAAAACTGGCTAAGTTTGCCGCTATCGAAGACCCGAAGAAGGCGATCGAGGCACTGGAAATGCTGTCAAAAATCGACCAGAAAAAGCTGCTCGATGCGGGACAGGTTGACCAGGTTAAGGCAGAAATTACGAAAAATTTTCAGCAGCAATTAGATGAAGAAAAGCAACGCTCTCAGATGCTGGAGAAGCAGCTTTACGATTCTATGATTGGCGGTAGTTTTGCGGGTTCAAAATATATTGCCGATAAAATTGCGATCCCGGCAGATTTATTACAAGCCCGCTTCGGGCAGGCATTCAAAGTGGAAGAAGGGAGGATCGTTGCTTATGACGCTTCCGGCAACAAAATTTATTCCCGCGCGAAGCCTGGCGAACTGGCGCAGTTTGATGAGGCGCTGGAGTTCCTTGTCGAAAATTACCCTCAGAAAGACTACATCCTGAAAGCCAGTGGCAACAATGGCGGCGGCTCCCGTCCGACACAGCATGATATTGGTCAGAAAACGATGAAACGCTCTGCTTTTGATGCACTGGATGTTGCAGGTAAGCAAAACGCATTGAAAGACGGTATCACAATCGTTGATTAACACATTTGTCAGCTTCCGGATGGGAGCTGGTGTCAGGGCTGGATAGCTCATTACTCCATCTATTCACAATTACGCAAATTTTTAAGGAATATTTAATTATGGCTGGAAATACCCTGACCGGGTTGATCCCGACTATTTATACCGCCCTGGATGTTGTATCCCGTGAGCAGGTAGGTTTTATCCCTGCGGTAGCAAAAAACGCAAAAGCTGACGCCGCAGCAAAAGATCAGACGGTAACCGCGCCAGTTGCGCCTGAGGCGAAAACCGAAGATATCGTACCGGGGCCGTCAGCTCCGAATACCGGTGATCAAAATATTGGCACTGTTGATGTAAAAATTACTAAATCCAAAATGGCACCGGTTAAATGGAATGGTGAAGAACAACTGGCTCTTGGCCCTTCAGGGACTTACAACACCATTCTGGCTGATCAGTTCAAGCAGGCTTTTCGCGCCCTTGCAAACGAGGTTGAGGCTGATCTTGGTGCGTTGTATTTCGGTGCTTCCCGCGCCGTGGGAACCGCAGGGACAACGCCGTTTGGTGTTAAAGATGATCTTTCTGATGCTGCTCTGGCTCGTCAGGTTCTGGAGGATAACGGCGCACCGACAACCGATCTGCAGATGGTGCTTGGCTCCACTGCCATTGCTAATTTGCGCGGAAAACAGTCTGTATTGTTTAAAGTGAATGAATCCGGCACTGAACAGCTACTGCGTGAGGGCGTGTTGGGGCGTCTGGAGGGATTCAATATTCACAGTTCGGCAGGTGTGAAACGAGCGCCAAAGGTTGCTGCAACTGGTTATCTCGTGAATGGAGAGAAAAAAGAAGGCGATGTTCTTATTTCCATTGATACTGGTTCGGGGAGTATTTCTGCAGGTCAGATTGTTACGTTCGCTGGTGATCCGAATCAGTATGTTGTGGCAGCAGCGACCAGCAATCTGATTACTCTTGCAGCGCCCGGACTGCGTCAGGATCTGGCCGATGATACTGCCATCACAGTTGTTGGGGCCTTTACTGCAAATATGGCGTTTGATCGCAACGCGTTTCTGCTGGCATCCCGTACTCCGGCAATGCCGGAAGGTGGCGATAATGCTGATGATGTAATGAATGTTACGGACCCGATTTCAGGGATTACGTTCCAGATTGCACTGTATCGTCAGTATCGCCAGGTGCGCTATGAAGTTGGACTGGCATGGGGTGTTTCATCAGTGAAGCCGGCACATGGTTGTCTGATTCTTGGTTAAACATTCAAACGGGGCTTCGGCCCCATTTTTAATGGGGGGCATATGGCCGGATTAACTAAAGAGCAAAGAGCACAGCGTGAAGCCGCACAAAAAACGCAAATTGAGTTAGTGGTTATGGTGACCGATTATCAGATGTTTCCCGGCGCACCAACTATCGCTAATGTTCATCCTGATGAAGTTGACAACTGGAAGGCTATGGGCTGGAAAACTCAGGAGTAACACATGATCACTTACGTGACCTGTGATGACGTTGATAATGCGTTTGGGAACGCCTGGACGAGTGAGAACGCTAAAAATAAAGCTGTTTTAATGGCTAATGCCTGGCTTAATGGCTTCAACCTGAAAATTAACCCATCCCGTATTCCGGAAGAGGTAAAACTTGCGGGAGCATATGCAGCCAGAATTGCCTCATTCGGTAAGTTGTTTCAGCAGAAAAATGATTCTGGCGTTGTTATCAGTAAAGCCGTGTCGGCTGACGGGGTCAGTGTATCGAAATCATTTTCTGAGTTGCCAGCAAACAGCACTGCATTGCTTGAACCCGATTTACAGCTTGCGATAGCACTGCTGAAACCGTACGGACTTAGTCGCTCACAAGTCAGGGTTGTGAGGGGGGGATAATGGGGCTTCGTGAAGAGATTCAGTCAGAGGTTGCCGCTGCTTTTGATGAGGATTTAGCGGACGCCGTGAGTGATTTTTCTGGTTCTTACGTTACGCACCGGCACTGGGATCCTGTGACGGAAACTGGCGGCGAATCCACCGCAATCTATACCGGGCGAGGCGTGTTGACACGTTATAAGCTGGGCAGAATTGATGGGATTAATATTTTGCATGGTGACCTTAAATTAACCGCTCTGGTATGCGAGGTTACGGATAAACCAGCTGTCGACCATATTATTGAGATTTATGATCCTGTATCAAGGCAGTTACAACGATACGAGGTAATTACAGCAAGTGTAGATCCTTCCGCATCAGTTTACTCTATCCAGTTAAGGAGAGCGTAAATGGCAAAGGCATGGGATATAGAACCGTCAATATTTGCCGGGATGATTGAGGAAGATGTAGGGCTGAAGATTCGCTACATCGCTATTCAGATTCTTACTGCTATTGATATTGCTGCTCCGGTTGATACCGGACGTTTCAGAAATAACAACCTGGTGTCGTTACAGCATCCCGATTTTGGTATATCTGATAACGTGGATCCGAACGGTACGATTGCTGTTCAGCGTGGGATCGGGGTTATTTCGAAAGCTGCAAATTACGGAGTTATTTATATCCAGAATAACCTTCCTTATGCAGAGGCTCTTGAAAACGGTCATTCACAACAAGCGCCAACTGGCGTGTATGCCAACGCTTTTCATGGTGTTTTACAGGCTTACAAATGAAGTTTACTGAAATCAGAAATACGGTTATTTCCAGAATGACGGCACAGACGATTATTGATGGAAAAGACGTATTGTATCCGAACGGGCCAACGTTCGATCCTTCCGGTAAGTTAATCTGGGCGCGGTTAAGTAATATTCCCGGGCAGGCTGGAGTTAATGAAATTGGCGCGGGGCCGGTTGTTTATCGCACGGGGATAATCATTATTCAGTTATTTGTCCCCGCAGGTTCTGGTTCAAAACTCATTACTGAGACAGCCGATAAATTGCGGGAACTGTTTGAGTTTCAGGATGACGATCGTCTCAGTTACCAGGCTGTTTCCTCAATAGCCGTTGGCGAAAAGAATGGCTGGTTCCAGCTTAATCTTCAAATTCCATATCGCGCGCTCTAGCGCAATTAATGACATAGGAGGCTCCTGTGAGTTCAGGTGCAAAGGTTATCTCGGCATTTATCCGGGAGACGGTTGCAGGCACTACGCCAGCAAGTGGTGACTGGAGTTTATTAAAACGCACAAGCTGGGGAGTAAAACCCACCCAGAATAAAGGCGAAAATAATGAGATTGGTGGCTCCCGGATGGCTCAGGGGGCGACGCCTGGCACTGTGGATGTCGGCGGTGATGTTGGTACCAAATTTCGCTGGGGTCAACATGATGATTTTCTTGCATCCTGTTTCGGCGCGGAATGGTCAGGCGATTCTCTGACAATGGGGAATGAGCGAATAACATTTTCTCTGGCGACCTATGCGTCCGATGTCGGAATTGCCTCTGTCGTCAGAGGAGCGCAGGTTGGCTCATGGAAAATGCAGATCCCTAACGACGGCGATATTACAGCGACCGTAACCTTTGCCGGACTGGACTGGGAATCAAAGGCCGATGATACGAATTTTATCAAAGGCGAACCTGTGGATAGTGCAGGAAAGCTACGTTATTCGTTTAAGGAGGTTTCAGCAGTAAGCCTGAATGGTGTTGCCGGAGGTAACGGTTTTTGTATCGACAGTTTTGATATTCAGTTCGATAACAAACTCCAGACACAGCGTTGTATCGGGACTGGCTCGCCTTATGCAGGAGCAAATATTCCGACTACTTTTACACCGTCCGGTACGGTGACGCTTTCATGGTCTAAAGCCGCGTGGGAAATCTGGAGTAAAACACTGACTGGAGAAACAGTTCCGTTCAGCTTCACGCTTTCGAATGGAGAGGGGGCATACACTTTCAGTTTCCCGAAGGTTCAGGTGTCAGGTGAATGGCCTGATGGGGGTAATAGCGACATTATCCAGGTTCAATTGAGCATTACCGCAGCAGATGAAGCACCTACGATAACCAGAAAAAAAAATTCCCCGGCTGCCGTGATCGCAAAAGCCAGTGCTGAGGCGATTAGTTGATTTTCCGTTATTCCTCCTGTGGTACTGCCCTACAGGGGGACGCATTGAATGAGGTTATGGATGTTTATTCTTAATCAGAAAATTATCATTGGTGGAGAACGCTGGTTTACGCCAATGAAGGACTTAAAACCTGTAGACGGGTTAAAACTGTTGGTGGCAAGCAGCGATAACGATCAGTATCGCTCCCGTAATGCATTAATCCGTCGCCACATTGAGAAAATGGATGCCAGTTTGCACGTCGGAACGAAGGAGTTTGATATTTCAAAGGTTTCCGAGGTGGATTCTGTTGATGATTTACTCATTGATAATGCCGCTCGTTATCTGCTGAAAGACTGGAAAGGGGTTGGTGAACTGGTTAATGGTGTTGAGGTTGCACTGGAATATACGGCAGAACGAGGGATCGCGCTGCTCAAGCAGAATCCAGAGTTGTACTGGCAGATCCTTGCAGAAGCAGCCAGCATCGCCCAGGGTAAAGAGCAGCAGAAGCAGGATACGATAAAAAAGCCATAGCTGCCCAGCGGTGGTTATCGGAGTTCGGGGGAGAAAGGGGGGAAAAGGCAAGATGGAAGCGAGAAAAACTCAGGTTGCCACCGATACCGGAACCAGAAATAGACCCGGTGCTTAAGGAGTTGTTGTACGCCTATTCGGTAATATCCCGTGCCCGACGTTATGCTGGAATGGCTGGGGTGCCTTTGCCTTTATCTCTGACAGAGATAAATGAATATTTAGCCACTCATCCGGTATTGATTGAGCGCGATGAATTTGAAGCAGTGATCTTTGCACTGGATGACCAGTATTTTCAGGAGCAGTGTGTGTAGTTGTTAATTACGTACACTCTGTTACAGAGATGTGATGGTGTCTTTAATTAAATCGATGATGCTCCTGGAGAAAAGCATTGCGTGGCCTCGTAATCGCTATATCTACTATTATGTCGCCTGAAACCCACTTCGGTGGGCTTTTTGTTGTCTGGAGTTTTAATAAATGGCAGAGCAAACCTCGCGTCTCGCAATAATTATTGATAGCACTGGAGCAAAAAATAATGCTGACAATCTGACCTCCTCATTAGTCAAAATGACGCAGGCCGGGGAAACTGCTGCAAATAGCGCAGGGAAAGTGACTAAGGCAACAGAAGATGAGAAGAACGCGCTCGCAAAATTAAAAGCAGCTATTGATCCAGTTGGTGCCGCAATTGATACTGTCGGTCGACGCTATTCTGAATTAAAGAAATTTTTCGATAAAGGGCTTATTGATAAAGAAGAATATGAATTTCTTGTCCGTAAACTTAATGAAACCACAGAGGAATTGAGCGGGGTTGCGCAAGCGCAGAGAGAAGCCGAGAAGGCCGGAAAACTTGCTGCCGCCCAGCAGGAATCGCAGGCTCAGGCCTTTCAAAGAATGCTGGACAAGATCGACCCTCTGGTTGCGGCGCTAAGAAATCTTGAACAACAGCAGGATGAACTTAATGCTGCGTTTGCATCCGGGAAAATAAATGGTTCTCAGTTTGAGAATTATAGCCGAAAAATACAGGAAACACGGCGAGAGCTTACCGGAGAGGCTCAGGCAGAGCGAGAAGCAGCAAAAGCGCATGATGAACAGGTTGCTGCTTTGCAACGTCTGATTGCTCAACTTGACCCTGTCGGAACTGCTTTTAATCGTCTGGTAGAACAACAGAAACAGCTCAATGAAGCAAAAGCTAAGGGGATGCTCTCTCCTGAAATGTATGAGGAACTTTCTGGAAAACTTCGTGCTATGCGGAGTGAGCTTGAGGTTACTCAATCTCAATTAAGCAAAACCGGAATGTCGGCAAAACAAACGGCTTTTGCTATGCGCATGTTGCCTGCACAAATGACGGATATTGTTGTTGGGTTGTCCACTGGTCAGTCGCCTTTTATGGTGTTAATGCAGCAGGGCGGCCAGCTAAAAGATATGTTCGGTGGGATTGGCCCGGCGATCAAAGGTGTTGGTTCTTATGTGCTGGGATTAATTAATCCTTTTACCCTGGCCGCAGCAGCCGTTGGCGTCTTAGGGCTGGCTTACTATAAAGGCTCTCAGGAGCAGGACGAATTTAATAAATCTCTTGTTCTTACCGGAAATCAGTTGGGGACAACCAGCGGGCAATTGGCCGATATAGCTCAACGTGCCGGGAATGCGGCTGATTCGACAACTGGCGCTGCGGCGGCAGTATTAAACCAGCTTGTGCGTTCGGGAAAGGTAGCGAGCAGTTCGCTGGAGCAAGTGACGACAGCGATAGTAAAAACGAGCGAAGTAACAGGAATATCAACCGAACAACTGGTTAATGACTTCAATGAAATTGCAAAGGATCCTGTCAGTGCCATATCAAAACTTAATGATCAGTACCATTTTCTGACAATTGCGACTTATAACCAGATTAAGGCGCTACAGGATGAAGGGAACCAGCAGGAGGCCGCCCGCATTGCGACAGAAGCATACTCATCCTCAATGATCCAGCGCACCAACCAGATTAAAGAAAATCTTGGTTATCTTGAGACTGCATGGAAAGCTGTCGCAGACTCCGCAAAATGGGCATGGGATTCCATGCTGGATATTGGCCGTGAGGCCTCCCTTGATCAAAAAATCTCAGATGTTCTCCGTCAAATTGATGAAATAGAAAAAAATACCCGACCCGGAGTTTTCGGGTTAGGTGGCATTGGAGATGGCGGAGCTCAAAATAAAAGGCTGGCACGATTAAAGCAGCAATTGGGCGTACTTCAAGCAGAAAAAATTGCTCAGGACGTACTAAATTCATCAATAAACGATTACAACAAGCGACAACAGGAAGGAATTGAACTCAGACAGAGAGCAGATGCCTTTTCAAAACAATATCAGACCCGGGAGCAGCAGAGAGCTAGTGAACTTGCAAAACTGGAAAAACTAAAGAGTCAGTATTCAAAGGAAGAATATAATAATCTTATCGCTCAAATAAATGAGCGTTATAAAGATCCAAAGCAACCAAAGGCGAAAGGTTATTCGGATGATGCTGCCCAACGAATGATTGATCATCTGAATCAACAGAATGCGTTACTAAGTTCACAAACTGAATTAACCGTTAAATTAAGTTCCTCTGAACAGGAACTGGTTAAGTGGCGTCAGCAGATTGCCGACCTGGAGTCACGACCGTCATCGAAATTAACCAAGGATCAGAAATCGCTTCTCTTACACCGGGAAGAAATAACCGCGTTGATGGAGAAAAATGTTGCGATTGAAAAAAATAACAGGCTAATCAAGGAATCCGCCGAAATAGCTGCATGGCGTGATTTATTGCAGGCTTCGATTGATAATCGTCAACAGGGGTATGATATTCAGATTGCTGGTTATGGGGTTGGCGATAAAAATCAGCAACGCCAGCAGGAATTACTGCGGATTGAACGTGAATATAACAATCAGCGTCTGCAACTTGAACGTGACTATGCAGATAAATCCCGTGGGATGTCAAATCATGTTTTTCAGGAGAAAATGCAGGCTCTGAATGATGCTCTGGAACGAGAAAAAGAAATTGTCAGACAGAAAAACGAGCAGCTCGATATTCAGGCAGGAGACTGGGTTAGTGGTGCCTCCCAGGGATTCAATAACTGGCTGGATGACACTAAGGATATCAGTGAGCAGATAAAATCAACCACGACTCAGATGTTTGATGGAATGACCGATGCGCTGGGTGATTTTGTCACGACAGGCAAGGCAAATTTTCGTTCTTTCGCTACTTCCGTGATTTCGGATCTTAGTCGAATAGCATTAAAGGCTTCAATTACTCGGATTTTCGACAGCATTAGTAACAGTTCTTCGGGGGGGATTTTAGGAACTATCGGGAGTGCTATTAGTAAATTTATTCCGAATGCAAAGGGCGGTGTTTATGAGTCTCCGTCATTGAACACGTATTCGAACGGTATTTATGATTCCCCGCAATTTTTTGCTTTTGCAAAAGGGGCTGGTGTTTTTGGTGAGGCTGGTCCGGAAGCCATTATGCCATTAACACGAACTTCCGATGGTTCTCTTGGTGTCAGAGCTATTAATAGTAAAAGTGGTAATGGAGGCGGAGATATTACCTATGCCCCTGTATACCAAATCACTATTCAAAATGACGGCCAGAATGGAGAGATTGGCCCTCAGGCAATAAAAGCACTTATGGGGATGGTTGATCAGCGGGTGCAGGGCAATCTGTTAAATATGCGACGTGATGGGGGAATGTTAAGTGGCTAATACGGAAGAATTTCACTGGTTACCAGAGGATGGAATGAAAACAGAAAATAAACCATCGATAAAAACTGTAAGATTTGGCGATGGTTATGAGCAACGAAGTCCAAATGGACTTAATCATTCTCTGCGCGTTTTCACCTGTGATTTCAAAGTTGAGGCGAATGAACGTGATTCATTTGAAAAATTTTTAGCCCGGCATGAAGGCTATAAATCTTTTTTTTGGCGCCCGCCTGGTATTAACAGAAAAATCAGAGTGGTGTGTCGAACGTGGTCAGCGACAGAACATATCACCTATACCGATTTTTCGTGTCAGTTTGACGAAGTGGTGATCTGATGCAGGACATACAACAGGAAACGCTGAATGAATGCATTCGTGCGGAGCAGTCGGCCAGCGTGGTGCTCTGGGAAATCGACCTGACCGAGGTAGGCGGGGATCGCTACTTTTTCTGCAATGAGCAGAACGAGAAAGGAGAGTCTGTCACCTGGCAGAGTCGGCAGTATCAGGCCTATCCCATTCAGGGGAGTGGATTTGAGATGAACGGCAAAGGTGCCAGTGCAAGGCCAACGCTGAAAGTCTCTAATCTGCACGGCATGGTCACCGGGATGGCGGAAGACCTGCAGAGTCTGGTCGGCGGAACGGTGGTCCGGCGTAAGGTTTACGCCCGTTTTCTGGATGCGGTGAACTTCGTCAACGGAAACAGTGACGCCGATCCGGAGCAGGAGGTGATCAGCCGCTGGCGCATCGAGCAGTGCAGCGAACTGAGCGCGGTCAGTGCCTCCTTTGTACTGTCCACGCCGACGGAAACGGATGGCGCTGTTTTTCCGGGGCGCATCATGCTGGCTAATACCTGCACCTGGACCTATCGCGGTGATGAGTGCGGTTATCACGGTCCGGCAGTCGCGGATGAATATGACCAGCCGACGTCCGATATCACGAAGGATAAATGCAGCAAATGCCTGAGCGGCTGTAAGTTTCGCAATAACGTCGGCAACTTTGGCGGCTTCCTTTCCATTAACAAACTTTCGCAGTAATCCCATGACACAGACAGAATCAGCGATTCTGGCGCACGCCCGGCGATGTGCGCCAGCGGAGTCGTGTGGCTTCGTGGTGAGAACGCCGAAGGGGGAAAGATATTTTCCCTGCGTGAATATCTCCGGTGAGCCGGAGGCGTATTTCCGGATGGCTCCGGAGGACTGGCTGCGGGCAGAAATGCAGGGTGAGATTGTGGCGCTGGTCCACAGTCACCCCGGTGGTCTGCCCTGGCTGAGTGAGGCCGACCGGCGGCTGCAGGTGCAGAGTGATTTGCCGTGGTGGCTGGTCTGCCGTGGGGAGATTCATAAATTCCGCTGTGTGCCGTATCTCACCGGGCGGCGCTTTGAGCACGGGGTGACGGACTGTTACACGCTGTTCCGGGATGCTTACCATCTGGCGGGGATTGAGATGCCGGATTTTCATCGCGAGGATGACTGGTGGCGTCACGGTCAGAATCTCTATCTGGATAATCTGGAGGCCACAGGGCTGTATCAGGTGCCGTTGTCATCAGCACAACCGGGCGATGTGCTGCTGTGCTGTTTTGGTTCATCGGTGCCGAATCATGCCGCCATTTACTGTGGTGATGGCGAGCTGCTGCACCATATTCCTGAACAACTGAGCAAACGAGAGAGGTATACCGACAAATGGCAGCGACGCACACACTCCCTCTGGCGTCACCGGGCATGGCACGCATCTGCCTTTACGGGGATTTACAACGATTTGGCCGCCGCATCGACCTTCGTGTGAAAACGGGGGCTGAAGCCATCCGGGCGCTGGCCACACAGCTCCCGGCGTTTCGTCAGAAACTGAGCGACGGCTGGTATCAGGTACGGATTGCCGGGCGTGATACAGGTGAAACGGAATTATCAGCCCGTCTTAATGAACCGCTGGCAAATGGTGCTGTGATCCATATCGTGCCGCGTCTGGCAGGAGCCAAAAGTGGCGGTGTGTTTCAGGCTGTGCTGGGGGCGGCTGTTATGGCGGTTGCTATATGGATGCCGGGGGTAGGAATTATGGCGAGTAATCTGCTGTTTTCTCTCGGTGCCAGTATGACGCTTGGCGGTGTTGCACAGATGCTGGCCCCTAAACCCAGAACCCCCCGCACACAGACAACGGATAACGGCAAACAGAACACCTATTTTTCTTCACTGGATAATATGGTTGCCCAGGGCAATGTTCTGCCCGTTCTGTACGGTGAAATGCGCGTGGGATCACGTGTGGTATCTCAGGAGATCAGCACAGCAGATGAAGGTGATGGTGGTCAGGTTGTGGTGATTGGTCGCTGATGAAAAACGTTTTATGTGAAACCGCCTCCGGGCGGTTTTATCGTTTATGGAGCATGACGAATGGGTAAAGGCAGCAGTAAGGGGCATACCCCGCGCGAAGCGAAGGACAACCTGAAATCCACGCAGCTGCTGAGTGTGATCGATGCCATCAGCGAAGGGCCGGTTGAAGGTCCGGTGGATGGATTAAAAAGCGTGCTGCTGAACAGTACGCCGGTGCTGGACAGTGAGGGGAATACCAATATATCCGGCGTCACGGTGGTGTTCCGGGCCGGTGAGCAGGAGCAGCCACCGCCGGAGGGATTTGAATCCTCCGGCTCCGAGACGGTGCTGGGTACGGAAGTGAAATACGACACGCCGATCACCCGCACCATCACGTCGGCAAACATCGACCGTCTGCGCTTTACCTTCGGTGTGCAGGCACTGGTGGAAACCACCTCAAAGGGGGACCGGAATCCGTCGGAAGTTCGCCTGCTGGTTCAGATACAGCGTAATGGTGGCTGGGTGACGGAAAAAGACATCACCATTAAGGGCAAAACCACCTCGCAGTATCTGGCCTCGGTGGTGGTGGATAACCTGCCGCCGCGCCCGTTTAATATCCGGATGCGCAGGATGACGCCGGACAGCACCACAGACCAGCTGCTGAACAAAACGCTCTGGTCGTCATACACCGAAATCATCGATGTGAAACAGTGCTACCCGAACACGGCACTGGTTGGCGTGCAGGTGGACTCGGAGCAGTTCGGCAGCCAGCAGGTGAGCCGTAATTATCATCTTCGCGGGCGCATTCTGCAGGTGCCGTCGAACTATAACCCGCAGACGCGGCAATACAGCGGTATCTGGGACGGAACGTTAAAACCGGCATACAGCAACAACATGGCCTGGTGTCTGTGGGATATGCTGACCCATCCGCGCTACGGCATGGGGAAACGTCTTGGTGCGGCGGATGTGGATAAATGGGCGCTGTATGTCATCGGCCAGTACTGCGACCAGTCGGTGCCGGACGGCTTTGGCGGCACGGAGCCGCGCATCACCTGTAATGCGTACCTGACCACACAGCGCAAGGCGTGGGATGTGCTCAGTGATTTCTGCTCGGCGATGCGCTGTATGCCGGTATGGAACGGGCAGACGCTGACGTTCGTGCAGGACCGACCATCAGATAAGGTGTGGACCTATAACCGCAGTAATGTGGTGATGCCGGATGATGGCGCGCCGTTCCGCTACAGCTTCAGCGCCCTGAAAGACCGCCATAATGCCGTTGAGGTGAACTGGATTGACCCGGACAACGGCTGGGAGACGGCGACAGAGCTTGTTGAAGATACGCAGGCCATTGCCCGTTACGGTCGTAACGTCACGAAGATGGATGCCTTTGGCTGTACCAGCCGGGGGCAGGCGCACCGCGCCGGGCTGTGGCTGATTAAAACGGAACTGCTGGAAACGCAGACCGTGGACTTCAGCGTGGGTGCGGAAGGGCTTCGCCATGTACCGGGGGATGTCATTGAAATCTGCGATGATGACTATGCGGGTATCAGCACCGGCGGGCGCGTGCTGGCGGTGAACAGCCAGACCCGGACGCTGACGCTCGACCGTGAAATCACGCTGCCATCCTCCGGTACCACGCTGATAAGCCTGGTTGACGGTCAGGGTAATCCGGTCAGCGTGGAGGTCCAGTCCGTCACCGACGGCGTGAAGGTGAAAGTGAGCCGGGTTCCTGATGGTGTTGCAGAATACAGCGTGTGGGGGCTGAAGTTGCCGACGCTGCGCCAGCGCCTGTTCCGCTGTGTGAGTATCCGTGAGAACGATGACGGCACGTATGCCATCACCGCCGTGCAGCATGTACCGGAAAAAGAAGCCATCGTGGATAACGGGGCGCACTTTGACGGCGACCAGAGCGGCACGGTGAATGGTGTCACGCCGCCAGCGGTGCAGCACCTGACTGCCGAAGTCACCGCAGACAGCGGGGAATATCAGGTGCTGGCGCGCTGGGACACGCCGAAGGTGGTGAAGGGCGTGAGCTTCCTGCTCCGTCTGACCGTAACAGCGGATGACGGCAGTGAGTGGCTGGTCAGCACGGCCCGGACGACGGAAACCACTTACCGCTTCACACAACTGGCGCTGGGGAACTACAGGCTGACAGTCCGGGCAGTAAATGCGTGGGGGCAGCAGGGCGATCCGGCGTCGGTATCGTTCCGGATTGCCGCACCGGCAGCGCCGTCGCGGATTGAGCTGACGCCGGGCTATTTTCAGATAACCGCCACGCCGCATCTTGCGGTTTATGATCCGACGGTACAGTTTGAGTTCTGGTTCTCGGAAAAGCGGATTACCGATATCAGGCAGGTTGAAACCACAGCACGCTATCTTGGCACGGCGCTGTACTGGATAGCCGCCAGTATCAATATCAAACCGGGCCATGATTATTACTTTTATATCCGCAGTGTGAACACCGTTGGCAAATCGGCATTCGTGGAGGCTGTTGGTCAGCCGAGTGATGATGCATCCGGTTATCTGGATTTTTTCAAAGGCGAGATAGGGAAAACCCATCTGGCTCAGGAGCTGTGGACGCAGATTGATAACGGTCAGCTTGCGCCTGACCTGGCTGAAATCAGGACGTCCATTACGGATGTCAGCAATGAAATCACGCAGACCGTCAATAAGAAACTGGAAGACCAGAGTGCGGCAATTCAGCAGATACAGAAGGTTCAGGTTGATACAAATAATAACCTGAACAGCATGTGGGCTGTGAAGCTGCAGCAGATGCAGGACGGACGCCTTTATATCGCGGGTATTGGTGCCGGTATTGAGAACACCCCTGACGGCATGCAGAGTCAGGTGCTGCTGGCGGCAGACAGGATTGCGATGATTAATCCTGCGAATGGCAACACAAAGCCGATGTTTGTTGGGCAGGGCGATCAGATATTCATGAACGAAGTGTTCCTGAAACGCCTGACGGCTCCCACCATTACCAGCGGCGGTAATCCTCCGGTATTTTCCCTGACACCGGACGGGCGGCTGACGGCGAAAAATGCCGATATCAGCGGTAACGTGAATGCGAACGCCGGGACGCTCAACAACGTCACGATTAACGAGAACTGTCGGGTTCTGGGAAAACTGTCCGCCAACCAGATTGAAGGCGATCTCGTTAAAACAGTGGGCAAAGCTTTCCCCCGGGACTCCCGTGCACCGGAACGGTGGCCATCAGGGACCATCACCGTCAGGGTTTATGACGATCAGCCGTTTGACCGGCAGATTGTTATTCCGGCGGTGGCATTCAGCGGCGCTAAACATGAGCGGGAGAATAACGATATTTATTCGTCATGCCGCCTGATAGTACGGAAAAACGGTGCTGAAATTTATAACCGTACCGCGCTGGATAATACGCTGATTTACAGTGGTGTTATTGATATGCCTGCCGGTCACGGTCACATGACACTGGAGTTTTCGGTGTCAGCATGGCTGGTAAATAACTGGTATCCCACAGCCAGTATCAGCGATTTGCTGGTTGTGGTGATGAAGAAAGCCACTGCAGGCATCACGATTAGCTGAATTTTATAACCCAGATACGGGCGCCAGAAATGGCGCCTTTTTTATTGCAGAAAAGCGAGAGGTAATTATGCGTAAAGTTTATGCAGCTATTTTGTCCGCAGCCATCTGTCTGGCCGTATCAGGTACGCCTGCATGGGCGTCTGAACACCAGTCCACACTGAGCGCAGGGTATCTTCATGCCCGTACGAACGTCCCCGGCAGCGATAATCTGAACGGGATTAACGTGAAATACCGTTATGAATTTACGGACACGCTGGGGCTGGTGACGTCATTCAGTTATGCCAAAGATGAGCAAAAAACGCATTACAGCGATACCCGCTGGCATGAAGATTCCGTGCGTAACCGCTGGTTCAGCGTGATGGCGGGGCCGTCTGTGCGCGTGAATGAATGGTTCAGCGCGTATGCGATGGCGGGTATGGCTTACAGCCGTGTGTCGACTTTCTCCGGGGATTATCTCCGCGTAACTGACAACAAGGGGAAAACGCACGACGTGCTGACCGGAAGTGATGACGGTCGCCACAGCAACACGTCTCTGGCGTGGGGGGCTGGCGTGCAGTTTAACCCGACCGAATCCGTGGCCGTTGATGTCGCTTATGAAGGTTCCGGCAGTGGCGACTGGCGCACTGACGGTTTCATCGTGGGTGTCGGTTATAAATTCTGATTAGCCAGGTAACACAGTGTTATGACAGCCCGCCGGTTCAGGCGGGCTTTTTTGTGGGGTGAATATGGCAGTAAAGATTTCAGGTGTACTGAAAGACGGCACAGGAAAACCGGTACAGAACTGCACAATCCAGCTGAAAGCAAAACGTAACAGTACCACGGTGGTGGTGAACACGCTGGCCTCAGAAAATCCGGATGAAGCCGGGCGTTACAGCATGGACGTTGAGTACGGTCAGTACAGCGTTATTCTGTTGGTGGAAGGATTCCCGCCGTCACATGCCGGGACCATCACCGTGTATGAAGATTCCCGACCCGGTACGCTGAATGATTTTCTCGGTGCCATGACGGAGGATGATGCCCGTCCTGAGGCACTGCGCCGTTTTGAACTGATGGTGGAAGAGGTGGCGCGTAACGCGTCCGCGGTGGCACAGAACACGGCAGCCGCGAAGAAGTCAGCCAGCGATGCCAGCACATCAGCCCGTGAGGCGGCAACCCGTGCGACTGATGCTGCAGGCTCAGCACGTGCAGCCAGCACGTCAGCCGGACAGGCCGCGTCGTCGGCTCAGTCAGCGTCTTCCAGCGCAGGAACGGCATCAACAAAGGCCACTGAAGCATCAAAAAGTGCTGCCGCCGCAGAGTCTTCAAAAAGCGCGGCAGCCACCAGTGCCGGTGCAGCGAAAACGTCGGAAATGAATGCCGCAGCATCACAAAAATCTGCGGCCACATCTGCATCCACCGCGACCACGAAAGCGTCAGAAGCTGCCACCTCAGCCCGGGATGCGTCGGCTTCAAAAGTGGCGGCAAAATCATCAGAAACGAGCGCTGCCTCGAGCGCCGGCAGTGCAGCTTCCTCGGCAACGGCAGCAGGAAATTCCGCGAAGGCCGCAAAAACGTCTGAGACGAATGCGGATAACAGCGCACAGGCGGCAGCAGACTCACAAACTGCATCGGCAAACTCCGCGACAGCAGCCAAAAAATCAGAAACCAACGCGAAAAATAGTGAGGCAGCAGCAAAGGTCAGCGAAACCAACGCTAAAGCGTCAGAGAACAAGGCGAAAGAATATCTCGACAAGGTCGGGGGACTCGTCAGCCCGATGACGCAATACGATTGGCCCGTTGTTACTGGTAATGAGTCTTTTTACATAAAGATCGCGAAACTTTCCGATCCCGGAAGCGGCAATTGCCATGTAACGCTAATGGTTACTAATGCCGGTAACTACGGCTCCCCTTACGGAAACATTGACTTTATCGAGATCTCGGCGCGCGGTCTGCCTTCTTTGCTTAGTGCGGATAATGTTTCTCGTCATCTGAGTATACGCCGCTTAGGGTCAACCGGGCTGACCGATAACAACCAGATGCGTTACGGCCTGGTTAAAGGTGACGGCTTTATTGAGGTTTGGGCCTTCCAGCGCGCATTTATCAACGGCGCAAAGGTTGCGGTGCTGGCGCAGACGGCACGCCCGGAATTATACATTCCAGACGGATTTGTTAAGCAAACCGCCGCGCCTTCTGGATATGTTGAAAGCCCCGTTGTAAGGATTTACGACCAGTTAAACAAGCCGACTAAAGCAGATTTGGGTCTTTCTAATGCTATGCTTACAGGCGCTTTCGGTCTTGGCGGTAGCGGGATATCAACAAACGGCAAGATGAGCGATGTAGAGATCTTAAAAGCTCTGCGTGACAAAGGTGGTCATTTCTGGCGCGGTGATAAGCCGACCGGAAGCACGGCGACCATTTATAGCCACGGTTCTGGTATATTCTCGCGGTGCGGCGATACGTGGTCAGCGATCAATATCGACTACTCAACCGCGAAGATTAAGATCTATGCCGGCAACGATGCCCGGCTTAACAACGGGACTTTTAGCATCAATGAGCTATACGGCTCGGCAAACAAGCCGTCGAAATCGGATGTTGGACTTGGCAACGTAACTAACGATGCGCAGGTGAAAAAATCCGGCGATGTTATGTCTGGTGATCTTGATATATTGAAAGAAACGCCATCTATCAGGCTAAAATCAGCAAAAGGAACCGCTCATCTGTGGTTCATGAACAACGACGGAAGCGAGCGCGGCGTTGTTTGGTCGCCTGAAAACAACGAATCACTTGGCGAAATCCACATCAGGGCGAAAAACACAAAAGGTGAATCAAGTGGTGATTTTATTGTTCGCCACGACGGGAGGGTTGAGGCCCGCAATCTAAAAATAACTTACAAAATCAGCGCAGCCACCGCAGAATTTGCAAACACAAGCACCAGTTCCGATAACACTACGGTAAGCATCAAAGGATCTCAGCATACGCCTTTGGTTTTAACGAGCAACAACACAATTAAAAACTTGTCCATTGGGTTTAAGGTTGATGATGTTGATCAAAAATACCTGGGTATAGCTGGTGACGGTGATTTGTATTTTGGTAGTTATTCTGACCACACAAAAAACAGCAAAGTAATCACACAAGCAAAACTCGATAGCGGGGTGACGGTAGGCGGTAAAACAACCTTTTCTGACTTTGCCACATTTAACGCAGGTATGGCGGGATCTATCGAGCCGGAAACCATTGACAACAAGACTATTGATTTAAACGACTTGATCATTGCTAATACAGTGGCTGGATCTGTTAAATACTATCAATGCAAAACTGTTGCAGGTGGTGCATATATTACCAATAAGCCTGACGGCGTAAGCGGTAACTTTTTGCTACGTGTAGAATCTACTCGTAAAACTACGGGTTCAGATTATGCGATCATGCAAACGCTGATTGGCAGCGACACAAAACGCATATACGTTCGCTTTGTTGTCAATGGAAACTGGACGGAGTGGAGTCAGGTAGTTGTTTCAGGATGGAATCAGGATGTAACCGTCAGGTCGTTAACCTCGACGACTCCATCAAAATTAGGCGGCGGGCGTGTTGATGTGCTGGGGAGTACGTCAGATTACAGTAGTATGAATTGTGCTGTGCGCGGTGTTGATAGCACTGGAACCAATTCGGCGTGGTCGGTAGGCACATCAGAAAGCACAGGCAAAATGTTGTTCCTGAAAAACCACAGAAGCAGCGCTCAAGTGCTGTTAAATGGCGATGATGGAGCGGTTCAACTACTAAGTGGCACTGTTAACGGTGCTACAGCGCAGGCGCTAACCATCAACAAAGATGAGGTTAACTCAACTGCCGATTTAGTAATTAGAAAACAAACAGGGACTGGCAATCGTTTTGCTTTACTTAATTCAGGTAATTCAGAACTACCAGTTAGTATCAGGGTGTGGGGTTCCAGTACTCGACAAAACGTTTTTGAGGTTGGAACGTCTGCTGCGTATCTGTTTTATGCGCAAAAAACAACAGACGGGCAAAACCTTACTGAACCGCCCCGGGTTTCCTGGAGAGTGTTTTATCTGTGAACTCAGGCTGCCAGATCATCGTTTCCGATGGAAGCATAATAAGCTTTTTCTGCTTCTGCCGGAGGAGTATGGCCCAGCCTTTCCAGC
>SKEL01000743.1_pt1 | contig 33874 bp, 30 predicted proteins | sample 4826741 | NCBI WGS metagenome assembly SKEL01 (sample SAMN11008810, study PRJNA524170) | human gut metagenome | biome: Human fecal sample; material: Feces; isolation source: fecal sample from pouch patient p33 | host: Homo sapiens | place: Israel: Tel-Aviv | collected 2016-03-22
GATTGCATTGGCAAATATCGACCTCCTCCTTAAGCTTTTTTCTGTACCAATTTCTATTGTGGTCGAACAGGGTGGCCTGCATTATCAAATCAACTATAAAGTGACTGAAATTCGGCCAGAAACCGCAACCTAAATCACCAGCCACTATATAATAACTGGTCCGCTATATCACTTTGAATGGAATCATTTAATGTGGAATCTTCTCCCAACGGTTGTTCTAGGCCCCTTCATAGAATGGAAAATTGGAAGTGTCGCGCTTGTGATTGGATTCTTTACTTCTGGTTGGATTGGAGCCCTTATTTTCTGCTTTGGGTTTGGCGGGTATATTCAGTCAGCCTTAGGAATAAGCATATACATTTGTCTGTTCTATGGTGCGTCTATATCAGTTTATGCTTTGTTCCCAATGTCCGTGTTTGCTTTTTTAATAAAGAAACCTGATTTTTCTTTAATTACGAAGGCTATTTTAACGGTGGCATTCTTTACTCTTATATTAGGAATATTGCCGAAACAGAATGCGACAGACGCGCAAAAATTTGTACAAATTGCACATCTTTCCGGCTTCCTTGCTGGAATTATTTGTGTAATTATGATTTTTGCATTACGAAATTGGAAGAAGGTCTTTTGCAGTTTTTTTAAGCAGATTGACTGACTAAAACGCAATGTTCTAATAGAAATTAGGAGAAGGTTTGTGTTTACCTTTAAACGTGATTCAGTAACCGTTACAAACACTACTATACCCACCGAAATGAAGGAACCCTTCGAACCAAGCGTGATGACCAGCCCGCGGATGCCGAGTTAGGGAGAGAAAAAATCTTGAAGAACATAAAGAAATTTACTGAAACAACGTCAACGGATATGGATGCCTTCTTCGCCGAGATGATGCAAGACTCCAGCTACAGGAAGCTAGCCGAATCTGAAAAAGCCAAACTGGCAAGCGCCTACGCTGTTCTAGAGGCAAGGCAAAATGCGGGATTGAGCCAACAGGAACTTGCAAACAAATCAGGCGTTCCTAAGACAACGATTGCGCGTATTGAACAAGGAAATAATACAAGCATCGAAACGCTAACCAAAATCGCAAATGCTTTAGGCAAGCAAGTAAAGGTCTCGATAGTTTAAGCGATAGGCCGCTAACGCCAATCTTAAAAATCGCGTCAACCTCCCCTTTTTGTGAGAAGTTGACGCGATTTTAGTCTAACTGATCTTCTTCGGACACGATTAACCTTACGCAGGATCCATTTTAACCTTCGCCAACCCCGCACGCACCTCATCCCCCATCGGAATCGACGGGAATGCGCCGAGCTTCTGGACAGTAAACGAGCTGGCCATGCTGGCGTAAGTTTCCGCATCGACAATATTGCCGAGATCGGGCTGAAGGTTGCTGACTAAAGCGCCGATAAAGGTATCCCCTGCTGCCGTAGTATCCACAGCTTTGACCTTGAAAGCCGGGACGAGGGTTGCCTGACCATCCAGCGAAATGAAAGACCCTTTCGAACCAAGCGTGATGACCACCCCGCGGATGCCGAGTTGATGATAATACGCGGCGGACTGGCGCATGCTGGCTTCATCGGTAACCGGAATGCCGGTAATCAATTCGCTTTCAGTCTCGTTGGGCGCGATTAGATCAACATTTTTCAACAGCGCTTCTGGCAGATCTTTTTGCGCCGGTGCAGGGTTTAAGATAGTTACTTTATCCGCAGCTTTGGCGATTTTGAATGCTTCGGCTGTGGCAGCTACCGGCGTTTCCAGTTCAGCAACCACAAAGTCAGCCGATTGAATCAAGCCAGTCGCCCGCTGCACATCCGCTGGCGTCAGTTCAAAGTTGGCGCCATGTTGAATGATGATCGAGTTTTGGCCCGATGCTTGGAGCAGAATATATGCCTGTCCGGTTTCCGTGTCTGCGGTGGTCGCAACATATTGGGTATCAATTTGATTTTTCACCAACTCGCCACGCATGAAAGCAGCATTGGCATCATCCCCGACACGCCCGATGAAACTGGTCTTAGCGCCAGATCGCGCCGCCGCAACCGCTTGATTGGCCCCCTCACCACCGGCAGCTTTAGAAAAAGCATCCATTTGAATTGTTTCTCCCGGCTGTGGCAGTCGTTGAATGTGTAAAATAGCATCCACATTGATACTGCCAATGACGACAACATGATTAGGCATAAAGACCCCTCCATTTTTCCATTTAAAAGGGACCGCATTCGGCCCCTTTTTTGTTTACCTTACCGCGCGACATTGCTTGACCAGCATAGCATGAAGCTTACTTGTTCGCATCCTCGGTGGTGACTAATGACAGTGGCGATTCGATGTTCTTCTTAATCGTCTTGCCGTCAAAGTGCCCCATATCGGCAATCACTTGTGACAGTTGAGTGTTGATGACAGTCCCTTTTTTCAATGCTTCCCCCTCCTTGTGAAAATGCCATGACGATTAGCCGCGGTGGTTTGCTATTTTCGTTGAGCCGCGTTTCACCAATTTCACTGGCAGTTCAATCGTGTTACGTGTGTTATGCTCGCCACTCATCTGCGCAACCAGGAGTTCAACAGCTTGTTGGCCTAACTGATCAATTGGCTGGGCGAGGGTGGTTAAACCTGGTGTCATGAAGCGTGCCTGGCTGACATCATCGAATCCGACCACCGCGTAGTCAGCCGGTATCCGCTTGTGTTGCTCATACAAGCCGCGGTAGACTCCACTGGCGACATCATCATTGATCGCGATGATCGCCGTGGCATTGGTCTTGACGATCTGTGCCACCGCTTGCCGACCGCCTTCCGGATTAAACGCGCTGGGGAAAATCAGCGCCGGATCTAGCTGGACCCCATACTGCGCAAATGCTTGCTGATAACCTGCCATCCGATCCTTCAAGTTAACAGTCAATCGTTGCGGTAACACGAATGCGATGCGGCGGTGGCCCAACTGCAACAGGTGATCGGCCACCAGAAACCCGGCATGCCGTTCGTCAATCCGAATGCTGTCGCCGGTCATCAGCGTGGTCGCCTGATCCGTAAACACCATGGGCAGATTCAACTGCTTCCCGACTTTTTGGACAATTTCCTGTGAAGCTTCCGGCGCCGCAAGAATCAGACCGCGTTGGGTGCCACCCAGAAACTGTCGAATAAAATAATCAACATTTTCATGGAACCCATTAATCGAAAAGATTTGCGGAAACAGCCCGCGCGGAATGGCGGCTTTTTCCACGCTGACGACAAAGCTGGCGAAGAATGGGTTCATCATATCGGGAATCACGACCCCGATTGAGTTGCCGCGCTTGCCGACCAGGCCCCGGGCAAAAAGATCCGGCTCATAGCCCAATGCTTCTTTAGCGGCCAGCACCCGTTTGCGTGACTTTTCGCTAAACCGCGCGCCTTTGCCATTTAAAATTTGCGAAACAGTGGTGACGGAAAGCCCGGTTTCCTTGGCCACGTCCGTAATCGAAACTTTCTTCTTCACACCAACCACGACCCTATTTGCTGAGTTAGGTAAAACGTTTTACTTAATCTTGCAAACCAAGCTTACCCCGCACATGGAAGCGCTGTCAACTAAATCAAATCATTTTTCATGAAACAAATTTAACTTAAATGAACATGAGGCTGGTTTGTTAGGTGAATTAACTGCTATACACCGGCCTGCAAAGTGTCATCTCACGGATCTTGTGTGAACCAGACTTTTTGTTAACTTGAGGTGCGTATCTGTATTGCTGAAAACATGATTCTGTTGCATAACAGTGGTATCAATCAGTTTGTGAATTCTGTTCAATATCTGTGAAACTTTTTTTGTTGGTCATATTGCGCCCGACACTTTCTTCGATGCAAAAAAATAAATCGTTATCCCAAAACTTTTCGGGATAACGATTCAGCTGCTGCTTACAGCAATTTTTCCTTGATCACATCTCGTCGTGCCAACAGCGGCATGATGAAACCAAAGCCGAAGAGGACGATGACGGAGATGATATTCATGATGAGCTGATGGGTCCAGCCGTTGGTTCCAAACACAACTTCCTGAGGTAAGAAGCCTAGTGTTGCACAGATAAAGGTAAAGACGAAGCACCAGCCGCCGACTAGATAGGCACCGGTTTTGCTCTTGATAAAGGTGTAGCCGGACGTAAATTTGTCGGCTTGAGCGCGCAACGCCAGGAAGGCCACGAACACGAGCGCCGTTTTATACGGTGACACAATGCCGTTTAAATTCAGCAGCCAGTTGAAAATTGCATTGATGTTCGGCAATGTGCCCGACAGCAACAACAGGAACAAGCAAAGTGAGGCGGTGAAAATATAGCTATGTACTGGCCGCCCTTGCTTATTCTTCTGCAGTAACCACTTCGGCATAAAGCGCATCGCCGTATCGGCAGACAACACACGGCTAGAGGCATCAATCAATACCGCCAGCTGAGCCAACATGAACAACAGCTGCGTAACCGCAAACAGATACATCAGCGTTTTACCCCAGCCCCACGCCTTACCTAGCATGGAAAAGGCATAGTAGGCGCCGTTCATTTTCAAGTCATCCGGCAGATGGTTGGCGTTGAACCACACGCCTAATGCGAGCGAACCGAAAATCACCAAAAACCCGGTCATCAGTGCCAGTGCCCACATCGCTTTAGGAAATTGCTTCTTCGGGTTCCGCAACTGCGCGATATACGTAGCCCCCAGCTCCGCACCGGAAGTGGCAAAAATCAGCAGCCCGGTGGTCGCAAAATAATGCAGTGAAAAATGGGGTCGAAATGCGTCCCAACTAAAGTGCGTGGCTGAAGGCATCCCCTTAGCCAATCCCGCCGCGGTCAACGCCACAAACAGCACCGCCATCAAAAACATGGCTGCTCCGCCGATAAGCGACATTACTTCAAGCGACCGCGAGAACAGATTCTCCAAGACGATGAATAAAAGAATAATGGCAAACGTCAGCAAGCCAAATGTCAGATTCGACATCCGCTTACCCAAGCTATTGTCGCCGAGAATCATCCACGAAAGCGCCACGATAACGGCATTGGACACGTCAACCAGATAAGGCAGCGTCTGAGCCCAATAAATCCAGCTGGTCCAATAACCCCAGGTATCCCCCAGCGTCCGCCGCATCCAGGTTGCCAACCCGCCACCTTCATCAGCCCGGGTAAAAGTCGTCCCCAGCTGTGCCGCAATCAGCGCGTACGGGACGATGTAGACGATTAATAAAATCACCCAGTTGATCACAACAGACAGGCCTTGATTTTGAAATGGGTAGAAGATGTTTTCAAAACCAATAACCGTAATAAAAACAAGTAAACTCAAAACTGGCCAGCTCATATAACGCTGGGGTGTCAGTTCATTTTCTTGCACAATTTATTGCCTCCAAATACAAACTAGGAGTGCGGGTCGCTTAAGCTTCCAGTTACCCGGGCACCAAGCTGACTTGCGTGGGTTCTGATCGTCAGGTTAAACGTGTCCGAATGCCATTTTAATCACCGGTCATCCACCGATTTAATGACGGTAAACCAGACAGTCAGCCACGCTTTTGAACGCCGATCGAGAACCTCGCATCTCCTTGCCGTAAGTATAAATGAAGCTTCATAAAAATAATAGTGTTTCACAGCGCTGTGCCAGTCTATACCAACGTTTCAGATCGTTGTTACACGGGAATTGGTAGCGTTTTATAAAAATATTTTTACTAAAAAATAAGCCACCCCATCATAATGAGTGACTTACTTTCGATGCCTCTGGCTAGGTTGCTATCCCTGCAAACTAGACGATGATTTTACCGCGCTCACCTGAACGTCTTCGCTTAACGTTGCCCAATGATTGGTCGGCCCGTGTCCATGGCCCACAAAAATGCCTTGGCTAATGGCGCCTTCAAGAAATGCTTTGGCTGTGATAATCGCCTTCTTCAGTGACTCGCCCTTTGCCAATTCGGCCGCAATACAGGCGGAAAAAGTGTCGCCGGTACCGTGCGTATTGCCAGTGGCGATGCGTGGCGACCGTACCCAAAAACTGCTGCCGTCTGCTAACAAAATGAAGTCTGAAGCTTGGGCATCTTGACGGTGGCCACCTTTGATGATGACATTTTTGACGCCGAGTTCCTGAATCGTTTGCGCTGCCGCTGTCATATCGGTTTCACGCTTAATGGGATGCCCCACAATGATTTCTGCTTCCGGCAAGTTCGGCGTCACCGCATCGGCTAGCGGCAATAGTTCCTGCTTAATCGTTGCAACGGCTTCCGGTGCCAGCAGCGTTGCCCCGCCTTTTGCGACCATAACGGGGTCCACGATCAACGGACCGAAATTGACCTGTTTAAGATTACGGACAACGGCGTTCACATGCTCACTATCGGCTAACATGCCGGTTTTGCATGCCTTGATCGCAAAGTCTGCCGCCAATGATTGAAATTGTGCATCAATGAAATCGTCAGGAATCGGCAAACTGGCTTGGACGCCGTATGTGTTTTGCGCCGTGAGTGCCACCACAATACTCATGCCAAACACATGACGTGCCTGAAAGGTTTTGAGATCCGCCTGCATACCGGCACCACCGCCTGAATCCGATCCAGCAATGGTGACGACTTGAGGCGTGCTGTTAATCCTCATTTTATAACACCTCTTTCAGTTTAGCGCTGAGAGTCTGGACCTTCTGTGCCGTATCCGAAGCCTGCATGATCTCGCTGACAATCGCCACGCCGGCAATTCCGGTTGCCTTAAAGGTGTCAAGATTATCCGCCTTAATCCCACCAATCGCCACTATCGGAACTGAAACTGCCGCTGTGATTGCTTTTAGCGTTGCAAGTGACGTCAACGGAGCAGCGGCCTTGGTTTGGGTTGGAAAAATAGCGCCCACCCCAAGATAATCAGCACCGGCCGTAACTGCAGCGGTGGCAGTCGCAACTGTTTTGGTCGAGACGCCCAGTATTTTGTCGGGACCAAGCAACTGCCGCGTAACCGCAACCGGTAATTCATCATCGCCAATATGCACCCCGGCTGCGTCGACTGCTAGACAAACATCCACCCGGTCATCAATGATCAACGGAATTCGATAGCGGTCGGTGATCAATTTAACCTGTTTTGCCAGCGCGTAATAATCACGGGTTGTTAGGCTTTTTTCCCGTAATTGCACCATTGTGACGCCATTTTCACACGCCGCGGCAATCTTGGCTAAAAAAACTTCAGGCGAATCGGCGTACCGGTTGGTGACTAAATAAAGTTGTAAAGCTTCTGCATTCATAGTGCCTGTCCTTTCACCTTTTGAATCCAATCTTGATGCGTTGCCAACAAGGATAATTGATCCAGTGTCCTCTCTCTAAATGACGCGAGGCCGCCGGTGTTTTCGGCTGCGGCCACTTCACCGCAACAATTAAAATAGCTAACGGCAACGACCACAGCTGCATCGTTTGTGAGCCCTACCCCAAGCAGCGCTGCAATCAAAGCACCAACAATATCACCGGTTCCCGTGAAGCGATCCAGTTGCAAGACGCCATTTTCCAGGCGCCACTGGCCATGAGCGCTGACCACCAAGTCTGTTTGCCCGGTTGCCAAAAAAGTGGTCGCGGGAAAACGCCGGGTCAACTGCTTCAGCGCTTCAGCAAGTTCGGAAAATGCGGCAGGGCTTTGATCTAGCTGGCTGCCATCCACCCCGCGGCCGGTACTTTTCAGACCACTAAAGCGGCGCATCTCGGAAATATTGCCTTTAACCACATTCGGGTGATTCGCCAACAACTGATGCCCTAATTCATATCGCAATTGGGTGGCGGAAACACCGACCAGATCAACCACAACCGGGGTATGCGTTTCAGCCGCAAAACTACCCGCCGCTAGCAGACTCTTTTCACGTTCTGGCGAGATATGTCCCAAGTTAAGCAGTAAGGCATTATTTTGGGCAAAAAATTCCGGAAATTCCTGCACGGCATCGGCCATTACCGGCTTGGCATCAATGTACAAAAGCGCATTGGCCATGGACTCGACTGTAATTTCATTGGTAATGCATTGAACTAACGGCGATGAAGTCAGTGGCAAGGCGGATTCAAACGCCTGTTTAAAGCTTGTGGTTACGGATTGATTCATGGGGTATGTGCCTCCTATAAATTATTCTTTTTGAAGTGCGGGTAAAGCGGTTAAAAGATCTTTTGCAGCCGGCGGGTTAAGCCACTATGGTCAAGTTCGTATAACACAAACAAGGCAATCAGCGAGCCGGAAATCGCGCCGCCGAAAAATCGCGGTGTGTAGACGAACCAGTATAGCGACTGACTGCTGCCGGTGAACCAAACCATCACCGGGTATGACAACAGCGAGCCAATCAAACCGGTGCCGAGGATTTCACCAGCTGCTGCCCATACCGACCGCCTGCCAATGCGATAACCGATTCCAGCCAACAGTGCGCCAAACACCGCGCCGGTTAAAGCAAGCGGCGGGATGCCCAATAATGTCATCCGCAGCAGCGCACAGGCAAAGGCCATAACTGTGGCATAAAGCGGCCCCATAACAACGGCAGCAACAACATTGACAACACTCGACATCGGCGCCATCCCTTCAATTCGAAATAAAGGTGACAACACCACGTCCAATGCGATCATCATGGCCAATATTGCTAGCCGTTTAACGCGATTTTGCGTCATTGTTGCGACTCCCTTCCGGCCACTTTTCCAGGTGATAGGCCATCTCCCAAAAGCTGTATTCCATCTGAGTACTGATTCGAAAAGCGGCTAGCATCTGCTGCTGTTCTGCCGATGTGCTGTGATCGTATAATCGATCGACCAATGCCACCGCGGCCTGCTGATCATCCGCGTTGGCCGCTCCGCTGTATGTTTCAATCCAGCGTTGATAAATTGGCACCGGTGATTGGCGCTGGGCTAGATATTGCCCGACTTCTTGATATAACCACGGACACGGCAACATCCCCGCGATGGCCACGTGCGGCGTTCCGGCAACTAATTGGCGATACATATGCGATACATAATGGTAGGCGGTCGGCGCAATGGCAGTTGCTGCCACTTCGACGTCGGTGATCATCAGCGTGTCAAAAAAGTCCCGCCGCACCGCCAACTCGCCTTCTGCCAGTCCCGCGGCGGATTGCGCTGCATAAGCTTTCAGGTCTGATTCCTGAGCCTGCTGGGCGATTAACGCATACAACCGACTAAAATGTTTTAAATAATACGCATCTTGAATGAGATAATAGCGGAAAATGGCCGGATCAAGCGTCCCGGCTTGCAATTCAGTCAAAAACGGATGGGAAAAACTGCCTTCCCAGTACGGCACAACTTGTTGCCGGGCAATTTTGGAAAATTTCATAAGCACTCCTTCATTTAATGACTTTGTTGTAGTACGCGTTAATCTGTCGCGGGCGGTGTCGGTCCCTGCACAATCGCTTAAACACCGCGCGACCACCTCTTTTTGATCCTCAAACTAACGGGCAATTAGATTCAAAAGGACAAAGCCCCCCACCATGGCGATCAAGCCGCACCATGAACTACGGATGGTTTGGTGAACCGTTCGCGCTGCTCCTTCGGTATAACCATGGGCATACATGGCTTTGACGTACTGGTCCTGCCACGACATGGCCACAAAAATCACCTTCACATAAATCATCGGCGACCACGCGTGCAACTTTTGGCCACGTAACAGACTCGCTTCACGAATAGCAGCCACTTCATGCATGATTTGCGGCAAGGCGTGAATCACAACCAGTAATCCGTAAACAAAATTAGGGGATAATTTATGCTGCTCCAGCCATAACAGCAAGGTCTCTAAGTCAACCCCGATAAGAAACACCAACCCCAACGCGGTGAAAGCATAGGTGCGAACCCACAGCAACAAAGCGTAAGTCGTATCCGTACCATGCAGGGTAATTGCCCAGTACGTGCTGGCAGCCGGGATCAACGGTAACAAGGCCAAAACGACGAGACTGTTAAACGCCCGCCGCCATATTAAAAAACCGCTTGCCAGTCCGATCAACGCTACATTAAGACTCACCGCATGGCTGAAAGATATTTCAAGTGTCAGCAGCAGAATAAATAAACTCAGATTCACTGCATTGGTCTTTTTTACTGGCATCATGTCACTCCTGTAGAATGTGTAACCGGTGATCGGCAAGTGCCACATGCTGGTGACTGATGCCAGCTAGCGGAGCCAGTCGGTGCGTCACAATCAAAAACGCCTGCTTAGCTGCTTTTTCCTTGATCCACGCGGCAAAGAATGCACAGGCACGTTCATCTAAGCCGCTAAACGGTTCATCTAACAGCAAAAAAGTTCGCTCCAGGCTTAACATTGCGATCAGCTGCACCATTTTTTTCTGGCCTTCGCTCAAGTGATACAGGCTGCCGGTTTGTTTTCCTGTCAGTCCCAAATAGGCAAGGGCAGCTGCCTGGCGTTTGCGTACTTTTGGCGTCAAGGCTGGCCCAAATGCAAGTTCATCGGCGGGAGTCAATGTGACAAACTGCTTGCCGGCATCCTGTACCGCCAATGTCATCGTCCGGTACAGTTTTTTAGTGCGGCGTAATCGGCGGCTGTCGAGAAACATCCGGCCGCGATACGGATGCAACTGCACCATTGCCCGCAGCAAGGTTGACTTGCCGCTACCATTAGCGCCTGTCAAAGTCGTGATACCGGTATTAAACTGCCATGTCGGAGCCTGCACCAAAATTTGGTGATTCCGGGCGCAGACAACTTGGTCAAATCGTAGCAACGAAACGGTGGCTGCATTGGCTTGGGTTAAGTCAAACCGGGTGGGAATCGTGGTCAAAGTTGTGAGTGGCAGCCTGGTCAGCTGGCCGTCTTTCAAAGCAACTAGCGCATCGGCTACTCCGGCGTAATCACGCAAATCGTGATCCGCAATCACAATCGTTTTACCAGCATCGCGCAATCGGCCTAACTTGGTAATCAACTGCTGGCGGCTGACCGGATCAATACTGGCAAACGGTTCATCCAGCAATAAAATGGGCGGATTCATTGCTAGCAAAACGGTTAATGCTGCCCGCTGCTTTTCACCACCGGAAAGTGTCTGCAAGTCACGATTTAACAACGCTTGCGTATCGCCCAGTGCCACGGCCTGCTTACTTCTTTGGGCCATGGCTGCTGCAGACAAGCCGAGATTCTCCAACGCAAAGGCGAGTTCGCCGCTTAACGTCCGCATGGTAAATTGTTGATCAGGATTTTGGAACAACATGCCGACCTGCTGCGCTTTTGCCTGCATACTGGCTCCGCTGAGATCATGATTATCAAGTAAAATCGTGCCGGAATAGGTCATTGGCGCAAACCCGGCGATTAAATTGAGTAATGTGGATTTGCCACTGCCGCTATCACCTGTCAGGACCGTTAACGCACCTGTCGCAAACTCAAAACTCAGGTGATCAAACAGCGGCGTTTCCCGGTGGAACTGTAAATCTTTCAACCTAATTCCCATTGACTTTTACCTGCCAGCAAGGCGCTTGACACCAGCTGCTTGCTCGTAAAGCTTCATGACCAACTGCACCAAAACGACGCCAAAGAAAATGACGGACAATAAACGTACCGTGACCAAGCCTAAGATCATGCCGAAGCTGTACGCGCCATAACCCAGCTTGAAGTATTCATAAGTGAAACTAAACAAGGTGGTGCCCACTGCCGCCAAAAGCAAGCTCACCGTGTCATAGCGCCGGTATCGCGTCACAATAAATCCGGCCTCGCTACCTAGTCCCTGAACAAAACCGGATAGCAAAACGGCAGGGCCAAAATAAGAGCCATAAAGCATTTCGGCCAACGCAGCCAAACACTCACCAAGAATTGAACTCCCTTTCTTCCGCAACAGCATGGTCGTCATCGGTGCAGCCATCACCCACATGCCAAACAGAATCTCGTTAGCAAAAGGTGCATAGCCCAGTGGTGTCAAAGCCGCCGCCAACACGGCATAAATTGCATCGGCACCCATGAAGACACCGCCAAACAAGAAGGCTAAAAACGCCAACAAGACCACGTCACGCAAAGACCATCTATCCATCAAAAAAGCCCCTCTTTCTTCGAACAAAAGACAGACGGGGGCCTAAGCAGTCACAATCAGTCATAACCATGTTTATGTGTGAATCTCCATCAACTTCTCCCGCCAATCGGTTAGCGAACAGGTCAACTCAAAGAAAAAGGACCCGGCACCAAACACTGGCGGGGTCCATGAAATCACAAATAAGCATCGTCATAAAACGATTGATCTTAGCGACATTTCCCTGCGGCAGTACTAACTGCATCAGGTTCCATGGGTATTATCTCAGCTTTTCAGCACCCCAAATGTTTCTATTCGATTGTAAAGGCAGTATAGCATGTTTTATTTGAAACCGCTAGCACTTGGAAATCAACTGTATGCCGCGTGCCATCACATGCTATAATCGTCCTAAATATTAGAAAACGATAAGAAGGTGCGAGCATGGTTAAAACCTTAGCCAATTTTCTAAACTTATACTGGAAGAGTTTGCGCGAGTTCTTTAAAGCCTCACCTTTGTACGCAACCATTCTTTTTATTCTGGTGCCCATTCAGTCCATTCTGCCTGCAGCAACGATTGCCGGTTCTCAGGCACTTTTGACTGCATTAAGTCACCACGATTCACCGCTCGCACCAGCTGTCGTTTGGAGTGTCTCGGTGATCGCCTTGGGTATTGCCGGGCCGGTTGTCACGTTAACGCAAGGCTTACTGACAGACCAACTTGTCGCGCATATCAATTTAGCCTTGATGGCACACGCCAAAAAGCTCAAAGGCATCGCAACATTTGAAACAGCGACCTATTATGACGAGCTGGAGTTTATTCGGTCCCAAGCCAGCTGGCGGCCGGTTAACCTGATCGTTTTCGGCCTTGATCTTCTGCGGGGAACCTTATCAATCGTGTCATACATCGTCTTATTGTCACAGTTTAATTTTGTTGTGATCTTATTGGTTTTATTACCGATTATTCCGCAAGCAATTTTCACCTATAAGATCCAACAAGACGCCTTTGAAACGATGGTGGACCGAAGCCCGCAATCCCGTAAAATGCAATACTACGCCAAAACGTTACTGGCGAATACGGATGCCAAGGAAGTTCGGATTTTTAATGCCTTTGATTTTTTTATCAAGAAGTATCAGCATACATTCCAGCAAATTCACCGTCGCCTCAGTCAAGTCCGTTTGAAGCAAATGCGTATTTCAGGCGTCTATGCCTTCATCAACGGGGTGGCGCTGGTTGCTTCACTGTATTTAGTCATCGTTGGCATTCAAAGTGGCAACTATCCCGTGGCTTCCTTACTCACATTTGCAGTGACCGTCGTTTCGTTGTCCCAAAGTCTGGGAAGTTTAGTCGAAAGCTCAAGCCTGTTGTATGATACGTTGTTATTTATGCAGAAGTATTATCAATTTTTGAACAAGAAAGACGTCTTAACCACACCCCAAAATGCCGCAGCTTTGCCAGACAAACCATTTGCAATTGAATTTCGCGATGTTTCTTTTGCTTACCCCGAAACGAATCACAAAACCGTTTTGCAACACGTCAATTTTAAGCTTGATCCCGGTACAACTGTGGCGGTTGTGGGCGAAAACGGCTCTGGTAAGTCCACGCTGGTTAAGCTCTTATTACGCCTATACGATGTTTCTTCGGGTCAGATTTTAATTAACGGTACGCCGATAGAGCAATTAAACGTCGATGCTTATCGCCACCAAATTCGCGTTGTCTTTCAAGATTATTCCAAGTTCAACTTGTCACTGCTGGAAAGCGTGGGCATTGCCGATCTGCCAAACTTTAACGCGCAGAATGTTGAATTGGCACTGAAAAAAGCCAGCGCATGGGATAACTTTTCAAACCAGCAGATTGACTTGCAAACGCATTTTGGCAAGCAATATGAAGATGGCATTGAAATCTCTGGTGGCCAGTGGCAAAAAATTGCCATAGCCCGGGCTTTCTTAAATGACGACCATGCCCACCTAGCGATTCTGGATGAACCAACCGCTGCAATTGATCCGCGCAGTGAGTTTGAAATTTATCAACATTTTGCCGAGCTAAGTCAAAATAAAACCGTTCTTTTTGTCACCCATCGACTTTCTTCCGTAACGATGGCAGACAAAGTGTTATTCCTTAAGGCCGGCAAGGTTGTTGGCTTTGCGCCCCATCAAGTGCTGATGCAAACGAATGCAGCCTATGCCGAAATGTACCGAATGCAGGCAGAAGGCTACGTTAAAGGGCTTTCGCAGTCTGAAACTGAATAATTGCCATGTCAGGAAACGAATTTGAATGAAACATGAGTTATCTTTCATCTATCAAATGTATCGGACGTTCACTTAGAAATCATCTTTTGAAATTTTACAACTGTCTGACTAGAAATATTCTGAGCTGCCATGCTATACTTACGGCAAGCAAAAAGCCGTCGCGTTTGCGCACGACGGCCGGGCATTCGCCCTTCCAGACCCATCTAATGAACGATGGCACTTGGAATTAAGCAACTAAAAGCCGCCGAATCCCGGGGAAGGACTTGCGGCTTTTAGTTTGCCTATTTTTCTCGAAATAATTCGAGCGCCTGTATGAGTTCGCATATTGCCTCAACCAATCACTCAACATATTTTTTGTCGTCTGACTAGAAATATTCTGAGCTGCCATGCTATACTTAAAGCAAGCAAAAAGCCGTCGCGTTCGAGCACGACGGCTGGGCATTCGCCCTTGCAGACCCATCTAATGAACGATGGTAACTAGGATTAGGCAACTAAAAGCCGCGGCATCCCAGCGAAGGAATTGCGGCTTTTAGTTTGCCTATTTTTCTCGAAATAATTCGAGCGCCTGCATGAGTTCGTTTACTGCATGAAGCAGCTTGGTCGTCGCCTTGATCAACTGAGTTACCCCAATGACTAAGACTACCAACGAACAAACGCAGGCCGTGATCGCTGTTACAACATCGATCACTGACAAACAGGTGCACCTTTCTCATCAATGTGTGGGTTATCGACAATTTGCCCATACACACCACCTACTTTCTGAATCAGGTACCACCGCTCATTATCCTTATCTGCTGGCCTCAGCTTATCAGATTGGCCGTTATCTTGCCGAAGCTGCGTAAGATAACGGCAGTTTCGATTTTTATTTCGCACTTTATGTAAGTGCCTCATTCCCGAGCTTTTCCCACACTTTTATAATTACTTTTTTCTGATTAAATTTTTCTCTAAAAATTTTTATTCCAAATAAAAGTAGTCCCGAATTACAACTTTTCTTAGGAGACTTAATCTTGACCACAAACATCACCATTCGTACTGAACAGCCATCCGATTACCGGACAGTTGAAACCATTCATCGCAATGCTTTCTGGAATCTTTATGTGCCTGGGGCCGATGAACATTATCTAGCCCATATTTTACGCGATCACGCTGACTTCATTCCTGAACTGGATCTTGTCATAACGCTGGACGGACAGATTATTGGCAACATCATGTATACCAAGAGTAAATTGGTGACTGCAACCGGTTTGGAGAAGCCTATTGTGACATTCGGACCGGTCAGTATCACGCCAGCTTATCAGCGACGTGGGTTCGGAAAGCAACTAATCGAAGCATCCATGCAGCAAGCAGCCAACCTTGGCTATGGCGCGATTGTCATTTTTGGCGATCCTGACAATTACGTCGCCCGCGGCTTTCAAAGCTGTCAAAAATTCAACGTTTGGGCGGCGGACAATACCCAACCAACCGCGATGTTAGTCAAAGAGTTGCAGCCGCAAACGCTAGCCGGGCAGAAGTGGTTCTACCATGAAAGTCCCGCCATGACTTATGACCCCGCGGACGCACGCAAATTCGATGAGGGGTTCCCGGAAAAGCCCAAGCATCATCAAGCTAGTCAGGAAGCTTTTTATATTTTGAGTCACTCCATCTTGAAATAATTTTGTCAATGAATGCAAAAAGCCCGTCATGCTTCACGGTTAATCTCCGTGTCACTAGCATGGCGGGCTTTTTTGTTATCCCAATATTATTGGATGTATGCAGTTTTAAAGTCATATGGTGTCCCGTTAGGATTAAACGATACACCTTTGACACTTGACCGCAATAGCTGCAAGTTATTGGCTTGATACAACGGCAGCGTACCTTGGTCTTTCATCAAGATCTTTTCGGCATCCTGCAACATGGTCCAGCGTTTCTGGGGTTCATTGCCGTACTTGGTTTCCGTTTCACTCAACAGCTGATCCAGTTTGTCATCTTTGTAACCGGATGTGTTGTAGCTGGAATTGCTGATCCACACATCCAAGAAGTTGTACGCGTCCGCAAAGATGGATTGCCAGCCGGTGACGACCATATCGTAGTTGCTTGACATCATTGCTTGCAGGCGTTGGGCCTTGGGGATGCTCTTAATCGTCACTTTGACATTTGGCAAATCTTCAAACGCGCCTTGCAAGTATTCGGCTACCTGCTTGGAAACATCTGCATCATCTGCTAACAGGGTCAAGTTGAGCTGGCTTTGACCGGCTTCTTTCATCCCTGCTTCAAACAATTTCTTGGCTTTGTCCTTGTCGTAAGCAACCGCACTTTTCACCTGCGTGGTTTTGGCAAAGTCGGCACCGGTTTTCTGGTTCGTATGCAGTCCAATTGGAACAAAACCCAAGGCTGGCTTGGAGCCATCTTTCAGAACCTTCTTTGTCAGTGCGGCACGATTAATCATCAGAGAAAAGGCTTGGCGCACTTTAACATTTTTGAAGGCTGGTACTTGTTTTTGATTCAAGTCCACGCGGGTCATATTGGAGGAAATGCGCTTAACCGCGTCTTTGTCATTCAGATGTGCGGCTGCCTGTTCGCCAGTCAGCACGATCGAATCCAGTTTCTTCGTTTGATATAGATTCATGCCGGTTTGAACATCTTTAATGACGGTTTCATTGATCTTGGCCAGCTTCACATGTTTTTTATCCCAATACTGCGGGTTCTTAACCAACGTCCAGCTATCACCCGTCCCGTTCCATTTGGTCAGCTTAAACGGCCCACTATAAACCTGGGTGGTTGCCGAAGTTCCAAATTTCTTGCCGTATTTTTCCACCACTTTTTGATTTTGCGGATAATACAGTGGGAAGGCTAGCAACTTCTTGAAGTAAGCAGTCGGATTTTCCAACGTGATGGTTAGGTGATGTTTATCCGTGGCTTTAATGCCCAGATCGCTGGCCGGTTTCGTACCCTTAATGATTGCATTGGCATTTTTAACCGGAGCAAAATAAAAGGCATCGGTGGCTTTGGTCTTAGGATCAACCGTGCGCTGCCAACTATAGACAAAATCCTGCGCCGTAATCGGATCGCCATTGCTCCACTTAGCATTGCGCAATGTGACATGATAGGTCAGCCCATCTTGACTGGTCGTCACTTTCTTCGCCAAGGCCAACTGCGGCTTTTGGCCTTTATCCGTTAACCGATAAATCCCTTCCTGCGTGTTGGTCATCGTCTGAAACGATACCGTGTCAGTTGATTGCGATGGATCGTTAGTGACGATTGACGAGGTTTCCGACCAGTTAAGCGTCTGGTTAGTGCTCGACTTGCCACTGCTGCTACTGCTACTTGACGAACATCCGGCGGCCAGAAGCAGTACAGCAGCAACCGGCAACACTAGCGTCCATTTTTTGGATATTTTCATATGCGCCCTCCAATAATTCCCTTATTGTGCTATTGACAAAATACTAAGCCAGTCTCACACTAATTGCAATGGAATATTAATATTTTTCTCATCAAAAAGGCAGGGATTCTCATTGACAATTGAACTTGATTTGAACCAAATCCAAACAGATTTCATTCGCTATGCCAAAATCAACACCCGGTCTTATCCGGGACGCGCCACCACCCCATCAACGCCTGGCCAAACCGAACTGGCCAAGTTATTAGTAACCCAGCTGCAAGAACTCGGACTCCAAGACGTTGGCTTAAACCCGGAAAATGGCTTTGTCACCGCCACCTTGCCGGCCAACACTGATAAGCCGGTCAAAAGCTTCGGCATCATCGCGCATTTGGATACGGCTGATTACAACGCCGAGAATGTGCAGCCACAAGTCCATCCGCATTACGATGGCAAACCGATCAACTTTGCCAATGGCTTGAGTCTCACAGTTGAACAGTTCCCCGCGTTGAAGCAATATTTTGGTCAGACCTTAATCACCAGCGACGGCACGACGTTACTGGGTGTTGATGATAAGGCCGGGATTGCCGGGGCAGTTGCGGCCGCTCGTTATTTGTTGGCTCACCCGGAAGTCAAACACGGCCTGATTAAATTTGGCTTCGGTCCGGATGAAGAAATCGGAGTTGGGGCCGATAAGTTTGATGCGAAAGGCTTTGCAACCGACTTTGCGTATACCTTGGATAATGGTGATCCCGGGCAAATTGAATACGAGACTTTTAACGCTGCTCAAGCCACCGTCACCATTGAAGGGACTTCGGTTCATCCCGGCGAGGCCAAGGGATTGATGGTCAATGCCAACACCTTAGGCCGTCAGCTCGATGCCGCATTACCGGCATTTGATCGGCCGGAATTCAGCGCCGGACATGAAGGCTACTTTTTACTTCTGAAATTCCACGGCGAAATCAGTGATGCAGAGTTGGTCTACATTATTCGCGACTTTGATCATCAACAATTCGAAGCCCGCAAAGCTTACTTCCAAAAGACGATTGATGAACTAAACGCTCAATTTGACCACCCGCGGCTTAAAGTCGAAATGCACGACCAATATTACAATATGGCCGATATTATTAATAAAGATCCTTACCCGCTCCGCTTGGCTGAAGCTGGCATCAAAGCAGCTGGTCTGACGCCTAAAACCGTTCCATTCCGCGGCGGCACCGATGGCTCAAAGATTACTTATCAAGGTATCCCTACTCCTAACTTATTTAACGGTGGCATTAACTTCCACGGCCCGTATGAAGTCGTCTCAACAGAAGCAATGGGTAAAATTGCCGAGACCTTGATTCATATGGCGCAGTTAAACGCAGATGGCGATATTGCGTAGTTAAGGATTCATTTTGGTGGCGTGCGTCTGCTGCATGCCGGTAATGCTAGCTCTCTATCCACTCGGCCTCATGCAAACAGCATGGGGCTTTTTGCGTGCAACTTTTTCATTTATTTCCCCTTTATCGTAAACTGCCCCAACCCTTTGTCATGCCTCTCATTATCTAACCAAGCCGTCTCACTATTTTCTCGACCAGCTCAAATCGTTATCCACCTCAAACATTGGTACACTGCAGGGAATAAGCACGGTCACTATATCATTCGTCATTCACGACCAGTGGCAGGCGCATTGGCAATCATGCCATTTTTGCCATGTCAGCTTGCAAAAGTGGGACTTTTTGACAGGAAGTTTCTGCGGCATACTGACAATATGGTTGAAAGCGCTTACGGATTGGGGGAAGGCAATTGCGTGAACAACTCATCATTCAAGCACTACAAGCTAACGGGGTTATGTCCGCGATGGCCTTGGCCAAAGCGGTTGGGGTATCACGGCGTACGTTGCAAAATGATTTGCGCCTGCTAAACCACGATGCGTCAGGGTTTCAAATCCGATTTATTCGGGGACGAGGGTATGAATTACAGATTACAGATACGAAACTTTTAGCTGCGTATCTTGCGACTTTAGCGGGTCAGGCTCAGCCAAAAATGCCAGCCAAACGCTTACCCGAGCTTCTGCAACAGCTGTTATCGACCACAAACTATTTGACGGTGGCGCAACTGGCCGCCACCCAGCTTATTAGTACCAAGCAGTTACAGCGTGATTTACGCGAGTTGGACAAACTGCTGGTTGGAACGCCCCTGTCGTTAATCCGCAAAGCCCATTACGGCGTGCGAATTCAAGGCAACTGGCAAAGTCGCATCCATGCGCTGCAACAATATGGGTTACCGCCCAATCATGCGACACTGGCTCAGCAACTGCAGCCTTTAGGACTCGATCCGGCTGTCACGACCCAGTTTGCCAGCGAAATTGGGTGGTCGCTTGTCGTCACGGGCCAATCGTTACACGCCCCGCCTGCTGACACTGACTTTGCAGCGATTTTAGCCGCTATTCGCCTAAGTCCGGAGGCGTGGCATTTTTTAACCGTCAGTTTTGCCGCCAAACGCAAACAACTGACCACGCGTCTGGACCATGAGCGGCTAAAAAACAAACTTCGCGCTTATTTCACAACGCTGGATGCACGCCATGAAACCAACTTTGCTACGCATCCGGAATTCCTGTCGCTCATGTACTTCCACGTCCTCGCCTTAATTGGCCGACTAAAAGAACACCAAAGTCTGGCCGGTCTGAGTCTAGAACCTTTGGCGCGCGATTACCCGATCGCCTTTAACTGGGCAGTGCAATTTGCTCAATGGTTAAGCCGCGAATACCAAATCGAGGTACCAAAAACCGAGGTTGGCTATCTGACAACCCATCTGCTGGTCCCACTTGAACAGGCTCACGAAAAATGGAGCCGGCATGGTTATCGCATTGCCGTGATCTGCGGAACTGGTGGCGGCATTGCAACGCTGCTGAGTTTACGCCTGCGACGGATTTTTCCTGAGGCGGTGATTCAAACTTTTGGCCTCAATGAGTTAAAAGCAATCCACCAACTTTCACCGGACTTGCTTTTTACCGTCACGGCTTTAAATGAATCATTTGATTGTCCCGTGATTCAGATTGATGAAGTGGCTTCAGATTTGGACTTTGCCAGTTTACGACACGAGCTATCAATGGCATCGCAACATCATGCCACAGCGTCCCTTGCGGATTTGTTGCAGTCAACGCTATTTTTCCCCGATCAAAAGCCTGCCGACTATCGGACGTTACTCACCACCCTCACTGCTAAAATGGCGGCTTATTGCGGACAAGTTGGTTACGCAGCCTCGGTTCTGCAGCGCGAAGACTTTCTGGCGACGGTTTACGACAACGGGATCGCCATTCCGCACCCCTTGTCATTCAGCGCCAGGAAAAATGCGGTCGCCGTGATGCTTTTGCCAACTGGCGTCAAAAATAGCGCGCGCCCGGTTCGCATTGTGTGGTTGATTGCGTTGAAACAGGATCAATTACCCTTACACCGAACTTTGACCACCCAATTGGCCGCGTTAATGCAAAAGCCTGATCTCATCAATCAATTAGTTCACCAAACCGAATTTAGCGCATTTCAACAAACTTTACGGACTGAACTGGAAGGAGCCGAAACGACATGGATTTACAACTGATGGCGGCGTTAAGTAACGCTGATGCCATTGCAGCCAACGAAAGCGAAGTGCGCGCGGTTTTGCGCCATCACCTTGCCCCATATGGATTGACCAGCCAAACTGACGGGCTAGGCAGCCTTATTTTCACCAAAGAAGCCGCCGATCCGCAGTTTTCAGTCATTATTTATGGCCACATGGACGAGGTGGGGTACATGGTTCGTACCATTACCCCTGAAGGACTGCTGCGTCTGATGGTTGTCGGCGGCGTTAAACCTGCCGCCAGTCACTGGCAGAACGTACGCATCACAACCGCCGCGGGTCACAAGCTTCCGGGCATGGTCATTCGCGATGACACATTGCCGGCATTTGATCAGGTTTTATGCGATGTCGGCGCAAACAATGCTGATGACGTCGCTGCCTTGGGAATCGCAATCGGTGATATGGTGACGTTTGCGACCGAGTTTCATGGGTATGCCCCAGATGGCGTCTTTGGCGGCAAAGCTTTAGATGATCGCCTCGGCTGCTACGTCGGCGCGCAACTACTCGCAGAACTGGCAGATGAAAAATTGCCGTTCACCTTGCATTTTGCCGCAACTAGCAGTGAAGAAGTCGGCATTCGTGGGGCCAAAACTGCCACTCAGCTGATCAAACCGGATCTTGCTTTTATTGTCGATGTGGCAACTTTTCAAAATCCACGGGAACGTGGCGAAGTTAACCAGCGCCAAGTAGGTAAAGGACCGATTCTCACCCACTTTGATCGCACCTTAGCTCCAAATCGCCATCTGCAACAGTTTGTTAAAGCAACCGCAGTCGCAGCAGAAATCCCTTTGCAATTAGATATGTTTAATGGCGGCGGTACCGATGGTGGTGAGGCACACAAAGTCGGATCCGGCATTCCAACGGTGGTCACAATCCTCCCTTGCCGTTACGGCCATTGCGCTCAATCGCTTGCCCACACCCGCGATGTTGATCAGATGGTTGCTTTATACGCTGCGATGTGCCGCCAATTATCAGCAAAACTCGTGGCCGCGGCACATACCTTTTAAAAGTTTCACCACTAGCGCCCGCCCAACGATTAAAAAACATCTGCACCCACCCACTGCAGGTTTGTAAGAAGGAGTCCACCCCCTATGGCAACTACTCAAGAACTCGAAATTATGCAGCTCATCGCAAACGCCGGCGAAAGCAAAACCAAAGCCTTTGAAGCATTGGCTGCCGTTAAAACGCAAGACTTTGACCGGGCCCGCAACTTACTGGCCGAGTCAAAAGCCATTGATGTCGCCGCCCACAACGCACAAACGGCCATGATCGCGCGCGAGTTTGCACCGGACCAGACGCCCGAACCCGTAAGTCTGCTCATGGTCCACGCGCAAGATCACTACATGACCAGCCAACTGGCACGAGATTTGATCGAAACGTTGATTGAGGTATTTGAAACTAGAGCGTGAATGAAGCAGGCTTCTAACCGCGCCGGCTCGCGCTCACATTAATAAATATACAAGGAGAACAAAATCATGCGAATTCTTTTATGCTGTGCAGGTGGCTTTTCCACCAATATGTTGATGCAAAATATGGCGAAGGTTGTTAAAGACAGTCGCAAACTGAACGAAGCGGATTTTCATTTTAATGCTATTCCGGTTGATGGACTGGAAGAAGAAATCGACAACTATGACATTGTTTTGGTCGGTCCCCAGATTGGGCATAAGACTGGCTATATTGGGGAAATCTGTGATCCGCGCCATATTCCGTATGCCGTCATCGATAAAGATGTTTACGGGCAAATGGATGGTGCCACGGTGATGAAACTGGCGCTGGTGACTCACGCAAAATATCAAAAGAAGCATGCCGGTTAGTGGCTGATCAAAATTTTGAGAGGAGCGCACCACGATGTTTAACAAGTTCGAAGCTTTTATGAACCGCTTCTTCATGCCCATCGCCCATAAAGTGGATAATCAGCGTCATCTGAGTGCCATTAAGGCTGGGATGGTGGCTATGACGCCGTTCACGATTCTCGGCAGTATTTTCACGATCATCCCCGCACTGCCGAATATGCTCGGCCCTAAAAATGCCGTTTCGCAGTTCATTACTGGCAACGCCGCGCTGTTCGACCTGCCTGTTAAGCTGTCCATCGGGATGATCGGCTTGTATGCCTGCTTATCCATTGCTTACAACTTAGGTAATCATTACAAGCTTTATATTCCCGGATGTGTCACCTTGTCGGGTTTTGCCTTTTTGATGATGGTCGCAACTTTTAACAAAACCGGCCAACTGGATGTCGCCAACCTTGGCGCTCGCGGTTTATTTACCGGCATGATTGTTGCCTTGCTGACGGTTGAGTTATATCACTGGTGCAAAACTCACCACTTAACGATCAAGATGCCGGATGGGGTGCCGGATTTTGTTTCCCGTTCGTTCGAGCTGATTCCGGTCACACTCATTACTGGCGGTGCGTTTATTGCCGGCCGCTTTATCTTCTTGAATCTGGCTGGTGAGCTGCCGCCAAGCATCTTGACTCGCTTCTTGGCGCCATTGGTTGGGAGTATGGATAATCCGTGGGCTGTCTTGGCGCTTAACTTCGCCATTTGTACTGTCTTCTTCTTTGGAATTCACTCGTCGGTTTTCTCGCCGATCACCAGTCCGATTATGGTGACGTTCATCGCCGAAAATATTGCTGCAATGAACGCCGGCGAAGCAATTCCGCATTTTTACACAGCCGGCGCCGTTTCAAGTTTCTTTGGTTTTACCGGTTGCGGCATTTCCATCGGCTGTGTGGTCGCCTGCATGCTGTCTAAGAGCAAGCGGTATCGTAAAATCGGTAAAATTTCCTTATTCCCCGCCTTGTTTGGCATCAATGAGCCGATTCTGTTCGGGGCACCGATTATTCTGAATCCGATTATGTTCATCCCGCACGTCTTTGGTGGCGCCATTATCGGCACCCTGCCAATGTTCTTCATGCACTGGGGTTGGATCGCTAAACCCATTTTCAACCCGCCGTACGTTGGGGTCTTTCTGGAAGGTTTCTTAATCAATGGCGATTACCGGACAATCCTAGCCAACGCCTTGCAGCTGTTCCTAGCAGTCGCTTTGTACTGGCCATTCTTCAAGGTTATGGAACGTGCCGAGTTGAAGAATGAAGCCAAGAAAGCATCGCAGAAATCAATCTTTTCAAAAGAAGACGAGGATACCTTGGCTGGCTTGGATCTCGACTTCTAATCAGGCCGCATGCTGTGGTTACTGAAAAAATGCTCACAATGGGATGCCGCACCGTTTGCGCGGGCATCCCTTTTTCGAAAAACAATGCACTTAAAACGGAGGCTCATATGAATCATTTAACCAACTTACAAAAAGCGATCGGCGCGCAACATTTGGACGCGTTGCTGCTGCATGATCGCCAAAGTAAACGCTATGTCGGCGCGTTGCCCGGCAGCGGTGTGTATGTCGTGGTGACCCCAACGCAGGCCGTGCAAATCCACGATGGCCGCTATCGTGCAGAGGCCGCAGATACCCAGGGATTTACAAATATCGAAGTGCCTCAGGGATCTTACTTACCGCAATTGATTGACTTCTTAACTTCCCAGCAAAGTCGGCGCATCGGCTTGGTGAGCAACGGCTTTTCGATTAAAGAATTTCAGACCTTAGCTGCCCAGAACTGGACGCTCAGTTTGGCGGATGACTTGATCATGGAACAACGCATGCGCAAGGACGAAGCGGAAATTGCGGCAGTTGCGGCGGCCTGTGCGATGACTGACAAAATTTTTACCCAACTCCTCCCGCATATTCGCCCCGGCATCAGCGAACAAACGCTTAATGCGTGGTTATATTTTTATACACTGCAAGCAGGAGCAACAGGGATGGCGTTTGATCCGATTATCGCCAGTGGCCCGCGGGGTGCGTTTCCGCATGGCCGACCCAGCGAGCGAATACTGCAGGAAAACGAACTCATCACCATTGATTTTGGGATTGTTTTAGCTGATTATCAGTCCGATATGACGCGGACACTCAGCATCGGCAAGCCACCCGCAGAACTTGCCGCAGTCCATGCGGCGGTTCTGGACGCCCAACAAACGGCAATTGCTGCTTTGAAGCCTGGCATGCAAGGTCGTGAAGTCGATGCCATTGTCCGTGGCGTTTTGACCGCTGCTGGCTATGGTGACTGTTTCACGCATGGTTTAGGGCACGGCTTGGGACTAGGCGGCGATCAGCCAATTCTCAACCCCCGCAGTCAAACCGTTTTAGCGCCGGGTATGATTGTCACAATCGAACCGGGCGCCTATCTTCCCGGCATTGGCGGCGTCCGCATTGAAGATGATGTTGTCATCACCGAAACCGGCGCGCGCGTGTTAAACCAAACATCTCGGCAGATGAATCAATTGGAGGTGCTTGAACATGAGCCAATTTAATCGCCTTTTTGATCGCAAAGCCGGCAATGCGCGGAAGTGGGCGGATCAAGTGCTCGCGGAAAAATTCGGGCTCACGGCCAATGCGATTCCCATGGACTTGGCCGATTTTGACTTCCCGGTTGCCCCGCCGATTCACCAAGCCATTATGACACGCGCGGCCGTACCTGACTACAGTTACACTTACATCCCCGAAGCCTTTTATGAGACAGTCATCGCCTGGAACGCGCGCCGCTTCGGGTTGCAACTGGAAAAAGACTGGATCAAACTCAGCTATGGCACCGTGCCGACCCTCCACTACTTGGTTCAGGCATTCACCGAACAAAATGAAGCGGTGTTAATCAACACGCCGGCCTATGATCCGTTTGCTGAAGCCGTGCGCAATAACCACCGTCAGCTCGCCACCAGTCCGCTCATGCTTGTGGACAATCGCTACGAATTCGACTTTGCAGACATGGCCGCTAAAATGCAACGGCCGGACGTTAAGATGTTCATTCTCTGCAGTCCGCAAAATCCGTCCGGCCGCGTCTGGACAGCTGAAGAACTAGCACGCGTGGGTGAACTTTGCCGCCAGCATCAGGTTTTACTCATTAGTGACGAAATTCACCGGGACATTGTTTATCCCGGCGTCACATTTACCAGCATCTGGCAAGCCTGCCCAGCTATTCAATCCCAAAGTATTCTTTGTTTATCACCCAATAAAGCTTTCAATTTAGGCGGTCTGAAAACGTCCTATGTCGTCATCCCTGACCCAGCGATCCGCGCCCGACTCAACGCTCAATTCGTCGCCAATTCGATTACCTCACCTAATAGCTTTGCCGTGCCAGCCCTCATCGCTGCTTATACGGATTGTGATGCGTGGCTGGATGAAATGGTGGCTTATGTCGCCGCTAACTTTGCCTACTTGGTCAACCGTTTGCAAGTCATACCGGAAATTCAGGTGATGCCTTCCGATTCCGGTTTTCTAGCCTGGCTGGACACCCAGCGGCTTTTCCCTGATGAAACGGCGATGAAACGTTTCTTTACTGCTGCTGATTTGTCCTGTGTGGTCGGCAGCTATTTTGTGGCTGATGGTGGCGGCTTCGTGCGTCTCAACATCGGCATGCCGCGCCCGTTACTCAAAGAAGCCTTGGATCGCATGGTCGCAACTTATGCAACTTGGCCACGAATTGGACAAGAAGCCTGAATATCCCGTTGTATTTAGAAGTTCACATTTAAAAAACCGGCCCTGAGCAGTCAGCACACACTGCAAAACACTCAGGACCGGTTTTTTTAATATAAAATTTTAGTATTAAGTGACACAATGATTGATTCTAGCTCATTCATTAGACTTCCTGGCGCGCCGCAGATGGCTTACTTTCATTAGGAAAATGTCGTTTGTACCACTGCAGCAAATTACGCTCATTGGTATTTCTCGCCATCCAAATCGGCTTCCCGATCCGCTTCGCCTCATCCTTAGCCGCAAACATTTGACTATGGCCAACAAAATCGGTCGTCACAATCACCACATCAGATTTTTGAACTTTTTTCTTCAACATCGCGCCGGAATCCGAGTGTGATGATAACACGAGTTTGCCACCGCGTTCTTCAACATGGCGCTTGACTTTACGCGGCATGGCGGAGTTTTCAAAACAAACCAGCAGCAAGGTTTTATCGGCAAAGACTTGCTGGACAGCTCGCCGCCTCTTTGCAGGCTTGACCGTCTTGTTCGCTGTTTGTGTTGCTTTCTGCTTACTAGTTGCAGTGTTTTTATCAGCGTCTGTATTCGCCGACTTTGCATAGCGTTGTTTCATTCGGGTCGCAACCGCCGCGGAATCAGTGTAACGCCAAATGATCTTACCATTGATTTCCTGACCGCGCCGATAAGCGTAGTCAATATAATCTCCCGGCTTCAACTTAAACAACATCACATCATAATCGCCTAAAAGCAACTGCTGCCGCGTCTCGTGTTCCGGTGATTGAAACTCAATATACCACCGCTTCACATCTTCACGAAAAACAGCAGGCAAAAACTTCAACCGTACAATTTCGGTTGGCAACGGATCGCGCTTCAACGTTGTAATCTTGTAATTAACACTATCGCTATCCTGATACTCATCGGCACGCACCCAGTCCCCATTTTCCGGTGGGTTCTTCATTTTATGTAACTTACTTTCCGACACTTTAATGGTGCCGACATGGCCGCCGTTCAAATCTAAATGGAAGCGACCAATGTACGACTTATGATTATTTAACCAGTGCTCTGATAATAATGGTGTTTCCGGTTCAGGATTGGATTTTGGCTGCGACGGTTTTGGCTGTTGGGGTTGCTGCGGTTGCGTCTGCTGCTTTGGTTCACTTTTAGTTTCAGGCGCTGTTTGGGTAATCATCGGCGCAACTGCCGCATTAGATTCAGGTTTTGCAACTGCTGTATTCTCTTGTTGCGGACTCGTTTCAGAAGTAGTGTCAACAAAATCAATGGCTACAACGTCATTTAAAAGTTTCAGTAAATCTTGAATGTCTTGCGTTATTTTCTGAATATTCTTAGGCGTCAGTTCAGCTGTTTTCGCTGCTACTTGTTGCTTAAGTAATTCAATAATCTTTAATTTGTCATTCATTCAGGCGCCCGCCTTCATTTAAGGTTGATTTATCTAATTGTACTGTTTTGAGAAGAATTTAAAAAGTGTTTCGTTCTAAAATAACGATCACTTGTTTCGTTCTAAAATAACGAGCACTTTAGCAGTTCCTTTAAATCTAAAACCGGAGCTTTACGCTTTCTTTACCCGTTGATCGCCAATACCAGCGGATATCTCTTCAGTGTAATGAATATCCTTCTTTTTAGCATCATCTAATAACGCTTGCCACGCCTTCCAAACATTCGCTTCCGAATAGCGATCCGACAACTCATAGGCTTGGTCTGACATTTGCTGTAATTCATCCGGATGGGTGAATAGTTCAACAAACTTAGCGGCCATCGCCTTAATATCGCCAAATGGCACAACAAAACCATTTTTGCCATCAACAACTAATTCATTCGGGCCATAGTTGACATCATAGGTGACCCCAACCATGCCGTTGCTGAGTGCTTCCATCAAAGACAGATTAAAGCCTTCCATCACGGATGCAAGTGCATAAACCTGAGCATTCCGTTGAACGGCTCCGACATCATTGGTGTAATCGTGCAACTTGATCGCACCTTGTAAATGATACTTTTCAATTGCTGCGTTGATCCGCTTCATCGCCCGGTTATCATCCCGGTGGTCGACATAACCATAGACGTCCAAAGAAATGTTAGGGACATCTTTCTTAGCAATCCCAATCGCTGCAACAATGTGATCAATTTGTTTTTCAGGGGCAACCCGCGCCGTAACCAGAACTTTTGCCGGCTGGCGATCGGTCATGGCAACATGCGGTCGAGCCAACTGTTCATCTGGCAAAACGCCAACTGGAATGGTAAACAACTTGCACGTTGGGTGGAATCGCTCGCGCACATCATGAGTTTGCTTATTGGTAGCTGAAACAATCGCATCGTAATCATTAGCATGAATCAAGCTGTACTCATAAAAATTATTCATGACCGAGTGCATCGGATCTTGGGCATCGCCTGCATGTGAGTTGTGTAAATTCATGACAATATAAGCAGGCCGCTGCAAGTGAATGAGTTGCCAATCGCCCAAATGTGACCGATCAAGAATAAAGACATTGACTTCTTTGTCATTCCAGTATTGCTCATTCACATTATTGTAAAAATGCTGCGTCAAATCATCTATATTCGAAAACATATAAACCGCACCGTTGTCTTCAATCAACCGCCATCCGGTCTTAATGAACGCATGATTGGCGTCATATTTATTAAAAGTCTCAATAACTGGCCGCCCATCAACTTTATGCCAAACCTCAGTCCCCACCTTATTATCCGGCGTATACCACTGCGACAGCGACAAAAAGCCGCGGAAGTCATAAAAGTCAACCCGATACAAATTTCCAAAACCATCGAATTGTTCAACTGAGCTGACGCGTTCAGCCGAGTCATCCTCAAAGTAATTGATCCGGCCGACAAAAAGTTTGCCTCGGGTCACCAAATAGCGGTGGTTATCTGGCTCTTTGGCGTAACTAAGCTTGTCGAATCCAAAATCAATGTCTTCAGCGTGAAGAATTTTAGCTGGAACCTGTTCGGCATTCTGGTAGTAGTCAAACATGTTCAAAGCCTCGTCATCACTGACCCCATTATGGTTTAAGTATTCATGTAAGCGAGGATTCCATTCGCGAAAAATCATCTTGAAAGGCACATGATGATCACGAAAGAGTCCTGCCCGCTTCAATTGAGCGTGTTCAATCCCGGAATTATTTTTATTAAAATTTGAATTAATAAAGAATATCATATGCTAAGCTCTCCCCTACTTTGAGAATACGTTAGGAACAGCTGCTTGTTGAGCCTGCCACTGTTGCCAAGCTGCCGCAGCGTTAAACTTCTGCGATGATTCATAGGTTGATTCAAGCATATCGGCCCACTTATCTTTGTCGGTCAACAACTTAACCAACGCCTTGGCACCTTGTTGGCTTTCACCATTTGGCACTAAGTATCCGCTGATGCCTTCTTTAACCACCAACTTCATGCCATATTTAACTTGATAGCCGATCACCGGCACGCCAAAACTCATCGCCTGCAACACATTCATGCCGAACGCTTCTGAAGAAGAGGTACTTAATACTGCCGCGGCGTCTCCAAGCTTTTTTGCCAACTGGTCATTGTTTTGGTAGCCATTAAAGTGAACGGCGTCTTCAATTTCCAGTTTTTTAATCAGTTCTTTTAGTGAATTATCAAGCGACTGATCAGATGAGTAACCGTAAAACTCAAGATGTAAGTCTGGTAAGTCTTTTTTCGCTTTTGCAAAAATCTTAACGGCTTCTTGTGGTTCTTTTTCCGGTGAAATTCGGCCCAAATAAACAATCTTATTGCGATCACGTTTTTCAGCAGGGACCAGTTTATGCGGTTCAGCATATGAATCCGGCACCACCACGACATGCTTAAAGTGGAAGAACTTATCGATTTCTTGCTTTTGCTCCACAGTTGGGACCATGACGCCATCAAAGTCATTCATGTGCGTGGCAAATAGTGGTTGGAGATAGTCGACATAGTTACGCGATCCACCTGCTTGTTCTGGCTTGTAAGTATGGGCACTGTGAAGAAACTGCCACTTACCACGTGCGCCAACAACTGCGGCAACTTCACTAATCAATGAAGGCCGATCATTAATTAAGACGCCAGAATGTTTAAGCATCAGTTCATTCATGAAGAAAACAAACATTTCATTTTCGGTATCAAAGCGCCATGCCCGGCCTTGATAGTCAAGCAGCTTGTACATGGTGTTGCGCAATTCGCCATTCACATTCATCCGCGTAATTTCAATCTTGGGCTTACCATCACGATCGTAAAAAACCTGTGGGCCAAACGCACCATCAGGATGAAAATACTGGGTTGACGATTTAAACCCGCGGCGATCCCAAATGTCTTTAGCGACAACCGTATTCATATCATTGTAGTATTCAATCGACCCCACAAGCCCGACTGTACCTGGCGCAATGTTGACTTTACCGATCGTTTTACCATGATAAACAATTTTAGATTCATTTGGATCCACGCCATCAATGTGATATTGATACTTATCAATAGCTTCAGTATAGCGAACATTAACATCTTTAGGCGCGACATCAAGTATCTCCTGAAAATAGTCATACATATTGACAACATCTTTTTGCTCTAACCCAATTCGGTGAACATCATCAATCATCAATGGATTGTAATTACGCGTGACTATCTGCGCCGGCACTTTATTCTTTTTGAACAGCATTACCCGTTGTGCCGCGGAAAATTCCGTACCTGAGTTCATTGAAAATATGTTTTCATTCACAAAATAATTCAATGAGGGACCTCCATTCTCATCTGTCAGTTAGCAGAAACCATTTTTAGTTTTAATATTGTAAAGGTCATGGTTACACAAAGGTATCTTAGCGTTAACTTGACGTGTCTTAATCAATCCATGTCCTACTCTATGTTATAACATGAATTGTACCGATCTCGTCTCAGTCATCTACTGGCCCTCTAGGATGCAAAGTAAATAATTGTGAGATGCTAAAACAGGACAATCGCATGTTCCCTCACAAGTTTATTTCTTTCTGTATAAAATTGTGACAAGCGGCCTGTTAATAAATTTACCCCTTCAATTTTTGCTTCTCTCAACACAAATCCCCCCACAATAACGCCATTAATTGTGGGGGGATTTTGCTGGCCGGTCACTGCTCATCATCTTTATGCGGATGAATGTTTAACTCTCGAGCCAGATCGTATTCAAATAATTCATACCCGCCCATCGCATCATGGACCTCGACGCCTTTTGGAAAGAGCGCTAAGTTTGTCTCCTTCGTTGATCCCATGCCTGCCAACGAGGGAGAAGATTGATTAAGCGTATATCGATAAGGAACCAGATCAGCTAATTCAAGTTTGAGCTCTTCAAGATGACGCTTTTCGGCGGTTTTAATAAAAATACGGGTTGTATCAAGCGGCTTAAATGCATCAATTGGCAAAGCATCAAGCGTCGTTATCGCGTTCAAATCAAGTAATGCATCCCAGTGAGCTAGGATTGAAGCAGCAATGTTGGGTACGATGCCGAAATAAATCGACAAATAATCGTCCAGTGCGACGACATACGCGCCTGGACTTCTAGCTTCACGCGTCCGTAACGAATCAATCTCTTGAAAACCATTGTCATGACAAAATGCCGCTACTTCGTTATCATAACGTGCGCGTTTTCGACGCTGTACTTTTGGAATAAATGTATCAAAAAGCGCTTGGGCCTCATCTCGTTGTCGAAGCCATTGAGATTTATTAATTACCGGATAATAATCCGGATATCGGCGCCGAAGCTGTTCAAGTGGTAATCGGGATGCCAGACTAGTGACCTCAAATGCTTCTTTTTCGTTAATCCAATCACCTGGCCGACGCAAAAAACCGTTTACTTTAATCCAACGCCGATTCTTTAAAGCGTAGTTAAATAATAGTTGTTTTCTGATCGTCAAGTCGAGCGGCTCATAAAAGTTGTCACGGCTGATATGTGTGGCTTCAGCAGACGTGAGCGTTACACTAAAATGTTTCAACCATAAACACCTCCCACTCTAAGTAAACGATCACGAGTTAATATTTTCAATAAAAAAAGAGGGCTATCCCTCTTTTTTATTTTTTAAACTCATCAGGCCACTAAACGTATATTGACCATACGTTAATTCATACCCATTTAATAAAACGAGTCATTTTGATCATACCATGTTTATGCGGCAATTCAAGCTATTAACTCCGATTTGCGAACCGTCATTTCCGGATCAATTGGCTACTTTCGCGACTCCAATCCAAGCACATCAATGACTTTTTGAACTAATTCGTCTTCGCCAACGCCAGTAAGAAATGGCAGCCCGTTTAAAACCGGAACGCCGATATCTTCTGTAAACTTACCGGTCGTCACCGCCAAATCAAATTGATCGGCCTTAGAGCGTAGTTGCGGAATTGAAGTTTGGTCCATCGATACTTGTGTCATATCAATTCCTTTAGCTTTGAGTTTTTCCTCAAGCGCATTCCGCGCAACAGTTGAAGTTGCAATTCCTGAGCCACACGCAACGATAATCTTTTTCATTTTGAGGTCTCCTCTTTTTTCTCTTTATCCACAACAATATCTTGAAACATATCCTCTAAGCGCTTAAACAGATCAAGATCTGTGGGCGCATCTAACAGTCCTTGTAGTGTTGCTTGATTTTGCACAATTCCCATCAAGTCTCTCAGCAAGTTAACCTCTGCATGTGGTTCACTGACGGCCAACATAAAAATTAATCGAACTGCTAAATCTTCTTCAGGATTGCCCATGTTCTTAAAAAGAACTGGTTTCTCCAACGTTGCAACCGAAATTGTCCCGCGATTAACATTGGTCCAATCGGCATGCGGAATTGCAACCATAATACCTCCAGTTGGCAAGCCAGTCGGAAATTTATGTTCACGGCGTATAACAGCATCAACGAATGTCGGTTTCACATATTGATTCTCAACCATCGCGGTCGCCATTGACTTCAGGGCGTCATCGGCATCCCTAAAAGTCACATTGCGATGAATCAAGTGCTTGTTTAACAATGTCATTCTAATCACTCTCCATCCATCAGTTGTTTTCAAGAGTCATCATAGTCGCTAATTCAAATTAATGCAAGCGCTTTCCCTAATATTATATTTTCTTTGCATATGTTTATTTAGTGGCTGGTGATTTAGGTTGCGGTTTCTGGCCGAATTTCAGTCACTTTATAGTTGATTTGATAATGCAGGCCACCCTGTTCGACCACAATAGAAATTGGTACAGAAAAAAGCTTAAGGAGGAGGTCGATATTTGCCAATGCAATC
>SKEL01000745.1_pt1 | contig 33814 bp, 26 predicted proteins | sample 4826741 | NCBI WGS metagenome assembly SKEL01 (sample SAMN11008810, study PRJNA524170) | human gut metagenome | biome: Human fecal sample; material: Feces; isolation source: fecal sample from pouch patient p33 | host: Homo sapiens | place: Israel: Tel-Aviv | collected 2016-03-22
TTGATGTCGAAAAAGCTCGCAATTAATTTTGCGGGTTTTCATTTTGGAAAATATGCTATAATTTAAGTAAAGAAAAAGGAGATACAAAGACCTCCTTTGTAGTCCGCTTTAAGAGCGGCGGTTAAGATTATTTTTTGCGGTGAACGCTACTCAATAACTCTTCCAAAGTTATTACATTGAGCGGCGTTTTTATTTTTTGTCGTGATGATGGTCGATGTAAGTTAGCAGAGCTAACACAAACGTACCGAACAAAAGCATCAAAGAAATACTCTCGTAAACCGACATGGTTGAACCCTTTCTGCAGTATATTGACCATAGGCCTCACCTCCGGGAGGAAAAACAACCGCCGCTCATAAAACTTTCTGCGAAAATAATTGTACAGAAATTTTGTTTGCAAAAGAAGACGAACAAGATAAAAAAGCTCGCAATTAGTTTGCGGGCTCTTATTCATGCAATTGATTATATTTGTCGCCCCATTTTTCCATTTCTAAAATTAATGGGGTAAGGGTCTCACCTAATGCAGTTAATTGATAACTTGTTTTAGGTGGTACTGTTGGAAAAATAGTTTTATCAATAATTTGATCACTTTTTAGTTCTTTTAATTGAAGTGACAACATTCGTCTGGAACAATTAGGCATCAATTTCTGCAATTCATTAAAACGACAGTGTTTTTTCTTGATTAAATGATAGATAATAACACTTTTCCATTTACCTGAAATAATTTGAAGTGTACTTTCAACAGGACAGCCTTCAGAGCAGTTATAAATATGACGTGGCATTCTTTCACCTCGATATAATAATTCAATTCTAAATCTTTAAATTTAATCAAGCTAGGGAAAAATTTGTTACTTAGTAAGGAAAAATTCACTTCTTGTTTTTATCTATGACTTACTTACAATTAATTAGTAAATAAGGAAGGAAGATAAAAATGAAAGCAATTGGATTCAAAAAACACTTGAAGATTGATGATCCTGAAAGTTTGATTGATTTTGATATGGAAAAACCTACTGCTAAGGGTCATGACTTGTTAGTAAAAGTTAATGCAGTTTCAGTTAACCCAGTAGATGTTGGAGTTAGAAAAAGTGGACATATGGTCTTAAAAACGCCTAAAGTGATCGGTTGGGATGCATGTGGTGTAGTAGAAGAAGTAGGGTCGAAAGTTAGTCTCTTCAAACAAGGTGACAGGGTATTTTATGCAGGTTCATTTATTAGATCAGGCAGTGATAGTGAGTACCAACTAGTTGATGAAAGAATAGTTGGTCATGCTCCAAAGACTTTAAAAGATAATGAAGCGGCTGCAATGCCTTTAACCTCACTTACAGCTTATGAAGCCTTATTTGAACAAATGGGTTTAACTTGGAATCAAGAGAATAATCAGAGTAAAACGATCTTGATTATTAATGGTGCTGGGGGAGTAGGATCAGTAGCTACACAATTGGCACATTTAGCAGGATTAACAGTAATTGCAACTGCATCCCGTCCAGATAGTATTAAATGGACACAAGATCACGGCACAGATTATGTTGTGAACCATCGTGAAGACTTGGTAAAACAAGTAAGGAAATTAGGATATAAGTATGTTGATTACATCCTAGAATTAAAGGATTTAGATGGTCATTGGAAAGAAATGTGTGAGTTAATTAAACCAGAGGGACACATTGTTTCAATTACTGAAAATCATCGTCCAATAAATTTAAGGTTGCTTACCAAAAAGAAAGCACACTTTTCGTGGGAATGGATGTATACTAAATCCTATTATCAAACTGAAGATATGATTAGTCAGCATGATATTTTAAACAAAATTGCCCAGATGTTAGATAATGGCAAACTTAAATGCACTATGACTAAGTCATTAGAACCCTTAAATGCAATAAATTTACGAAAGGCTCATAAATTAGTAGAAAGTGGTCATATGACCGGTAAAGTTGTGGTTTATGACTGGGAGAATAATTAAGATAGTTGCCGGAAATAATGATTATTAATGCAACAAACCTCGCAAATTTGCGGGCTTTTAATTTGCTAGGAACGGCAATTAAGTTAATAGCACAAAAGCAGCAATTGGTTTATGCGCTAGATAAAATTAAATCTAAGAAAAATAGTGAGTTAGCAAATGCTTTTGTAAAAGTATTTAATCTTACTAGTCTATTAACAATTATTTGGCTACCTTTATGTTGGCTAACTGATCGAAAAGAGGATATTGAATATTGTTAATTTCAATCTTTGATAATAGATGGTATTTTTAATATAATTTACTCTAAGGAAAGTAAAAACACGATTCGGTTGGTAGTCCGAATATATAATCTTAACTTTATATCAGTAACCTTCCTCCTAGGATGTCCGTCTTTCCTGATAATTTTTATTAGGAGGAACGCATTATGATTAAAGGTGAATTGACTATCGTTTTTGATGATCCGTTTTATAAAGCAATTTTTGAACGGATAGACGGTACTAATTATGAAGTAGCGCAAGTGAATTTAGGAGCATCCCTGCCACATATGCCAGAGATACTTAGATTGGTGAATAATCATTATTCGCAGTTGCATTTTTATCAATCAACGGTGAAAAAGAAGATTCATCATCATGTCAATCCTAAGAGAGCACAGAGATTGGCTCATAGAGCTACGCAGAAAAGAACGATTGGTACCAAAGCACAACAAGCTTTGAAAAAACAATTTGAGCAGTCAAAGATAGCCAAGAAAAAGGTAAAGAAGGATAGGAAATGTGAAGAACAAGAAAGGCGTTTCTTACAAAAACAAGTCAAACGTCGAGAAAAACACCGTGGTCATTGATGTCGAAAAAGCTCGCAATTAATTTTGCGGGTTTTCATTTTAGAAAATATGCTATAATTTAGATAAAGAAAAAGGAGATCCAAAGACCTCCTTTGCAGCCCGCTTTAAGAGCGGTGGTCGATATTATAAAAACGTTGAAAACGTCGCCCTATAACTCGCCAAAGTTATTACATTGAGCGGCGTTTTTATTTTTTGTCGTGATGATGGTCGATGTAAGTTAGCAGAGCTAACACAAACGTACCGAACAAAAGCATTAAGGAAATACTCTCGTAAACCGACATGGTTGAACCCTTTCTGTAGTATATTGACCATAGGCCTCACCTCCGGGAGGAAAAACAACCGCCGCTCATAAAACTTTCTGCAGTAATATTATACCGAAACTTTGTTTGCGAAAAAAGACGAACAAGTAAAAAAGCTTGCGATATGCGGGCTTTTCTTGTATCTAAGGTTCTTTAAACTGATTAATATTAACGCCTTCAAGTTTAAGCAACTGAATTTTCTTATCAATTCCACCGCCATAACCAGTTAAATTGTGATTAGCACCAACAACGCGGTGGCAAGGTATGATAATGCAAATATGATTTCTACCAATAGCACCACCGGCTGCTCGAATAGGTAAGTGGTCCTTATCTTTTGCAGCCTGTACGGCAATGTCTTTATAAGTAGTTGTCATCCCGTAAGGAATTTTTAGTAATGCTTGCCAGACTCTTTTTTGAAAATCAGTACCGATCAAATGTAATTGAGGAGTAAAATCTGGTTCTTTGCCTTGAAAATAGATATCTAACCACTTTTTAGCAGAAGCTAAATATTTATTTCCTCCTTCTGAATATTCTTTATCAAGATTGTCACCGTAGTAGCGATCAGTATCTAGCCATAAACCAATAAGTCCTTGTTCATTACTAGCGAGCAATATTTTGCCAATAGGTGAATTATAGTAAGAAACTGTTTGCATGTTTTTTCTCCTATGATAAAAATAAGATGCTACCATCCATTATGATTGGTAGCATCTTATTAATCTAATTTATTTTCTTAGCTTGTGCACCTTATGTGCTAGCACCATTTCTTTATTGCGATCTTCATAGATCATATCCTTGATGTAATTCCATGGGATTAACAAAGGCGTTTTGCTATTTTTACGGAAAATGAAGTCTGCGTGTCGTCTTTCCAAGTGACGCAAATATCTTTTAGCATTTTGAATCTTAGTATGGTGTTCCAAATGCAATCTTGGTTCGAAATCGACAATTTTGTGTTCAGCGTTGAAAATAGGTCTAACTTTATGGTGCCAGTTCTCAGCACTAGAGATATGATCGCTGACCTTTTTTCCGGCTTCTACGATATTCTCTTTGGTTGCTGGACTTTTCTGATCCTTAAACTCCGCATGTGGATCTAGATAGTAGTTGCCCAAACCATCTTGACGATAAAGTCGTATTTTCTTGAATGTCTTATTTTTATTGTCCATTCTTACTTCGATAACGTCACCATTTTTGTGATTCATTAAATACATGTGATGTTTTCTAGTGTAATTTGCACTTTTCATGATCAGAAATCTCACCTCTACATTAATTATTCTGAAACGATATTATACCAGTATTTTAACTATATTTTTAATTTAATGGTATAAAAGTTGCTATTTTTTTAGGAAATTAGACGAAAGGATGTAGCGCTTGGTTGTTATTTTCTATACGCCAGCATAATAAAAGGTATTCCCCTTTTTACAGCTGAAGACTATTAAGTAATCACTAACTTATAATAAAATCGTTTAAAGTCGGGAGAAAAGGTGTTACGCTTAAGTAGGACGAGGTTATAGAATAATTATTTTAAAGTAATTAATTGTATACAAAAACATGCTTAGCTTCGGAAAAAGCTAAGCATGATGTCCCATAATATGAGTCGCTTGCAATTTATCTTGCAAGCGGCTTTTATTTTAGAAAAAATAATAAATATTGCAAGAGTATTGATTTCTGTTTTTGTACAGAAAATAAAATTTATTTATTTTTAATGAAGCTGGCTATCTGAATTTTACTAAGGAATATGAATTAGCTGATACCGCTACTTGCCGTCATGCTGTTTTAGCTGCTTTCAAAAAAGAATTTCCGCGCAGTAGTCGTGCGTATTTAATCGCTAAATAGTATACTTTGCAGTAAAGAAAACTATTTAGTACAAGTCAGAAAGGAAGTCTTTTCAATGAAATATGCAGAAAAATCTCCCGCATTATGGGATGCCATTCATCATGAAGAACAGCGCCAACAAGACACCATCGAATTAATTGCCTCTGAAAATATTGTTTCTGATGCAGTTCGTGAAGCACAAGGTTCTGTTTTAACTAACAAGTATGCTGAAGGATATCCTGGTCGGCGTTATTACGGCGGTTGTCAATATATTGATCAAGTTGAGCAACTGGCTATTGATTATGCAAAAAAATTGTTTAACGCAAAGTTTGCTAATGTACAGCCGCACTCTGGATCACAGGCTAACATGGCAGTTTATCAAGCACTTTTGAAGCCAGGTGATGTCATTTTAGGTATGGGAATGGATGCTGGCGGTCACTTGACTCATGGATCCAAGGTTAACTTCAGTGGTAAGGAATATAAGTCTTACAGTTACGGCCTAAATGTTGAGACTGAAGAACTAGATTTTGATGCCATTCGTGAAATTGCTCTTAAGGTTAAACCTAAGTTAATTGTAGCCGGTGCTTCTGCGTACAGCCGCATCATTGATTGGCAAAAGTTCCGTGAAATTGCAGATGAAGTTGGGGCATACTTAATGGTTGATATGGCTCATATTGCTGGCTTAGTAGCAACCGGTCAACATCCAAGTCCTGTTCCAGTAGCTGATGTAGTAACTACAACTACACATAAGACCCTGCGTGGCCCTCGTGGTGGGATGATTTTGTCCAACAATTTAGAAATTGGTAAGAAAATCAATTCCGCTTTGTTCCCAGGCATTCAAGGTGGGCCACTTGAGCATGTCATCGCAGGTAAAGCGCAAGCATTTTATGAGGACTTGCAACCACAATTTACAGATTATATTAAGCAAGTCATTAAAAATGCTAAGGCAATGGCAGAAACTTTTGCTGAATCGGACAATATTCGTGTCGTATCTGGTGGTACTGATAACCATTTGATGATTATCGATATTACTAAGACTGGTATTACCGGTAAAGATGCTCAAAATTTACTCGACTCTGTTCACATCACTACCAACAAAGAATCAATTCCAGGCGATCAACGTTCACCATTTGTTACTAGTGGGTTGCGGATTGGTACGCCAGCAATTACTAGTCGTGGCTTTGATGAAGCAGATGCTAAGAAGACTGCGGAAATGATTATTGAAATTTTATCTGATCCAGAAAATTCCGCAACGATTGCTCATGTTAAAGAAGAAGTTCAGGCATTAACTAAAAAACATCCAATTGAATAATTTGTATAGCAGAATTTAGCCGTCCTAGTTCTCAGCTGGGGGCGGCTTTTGTTATAATAAAAAATTAAAAATAATGGAGTTAAGAATGAAGGAAACGTGATTATTTGGAAAAGTTAAAAAGACATAAAATAGGCTTATTTTCAGCGATTATGCTGGCCTTGAATTCTTTAATTGGTTCGGGTTGGCTTTTTGGTTCAGGTTCTGCAGCACAAATTGCGGGTCCAGCCGCAATTTTATCTTGGATTTTAGGTGCAGTAATTATCATCTCAATTGCATTGACTTATGTAGAATTAGGTTCGATGTTTCCCGAAAGTGGCGGGATGAGTCGATACGCTCAATATAGTCATGGACCGTTATTGGGTTTTGTGGCTGCTTGGGCTAACTGGATTTCACTAGTCACATTGGTACCGATGGAAGCCGTAGCTGCCGTGCAATATATGAGTTCTTGGCCCTGGAGCTGGGCTAACTGGACTAAAAATTTTATTAAAAACGGCAGTATTACTTTTGCTGGCTTAGGTGTGGTTATTATTTTTATGCTGATTTTTACAATGATCAATTTTTGGTCAGTTAAAATTATGACCCATTTTACCAATTTGATTTCTATTTTTAAGATCTTATTGCCTACTTTGACGATTATAGTTTTAATTGCTTCTGGTTTTCATGGACAAAACTTTGGCAGTAATTTACATGAATTTATGCCTTATGGTAGTCGGTCCATCTTTGAAGCAACTTCTGTTTCAGGAATTATCATGTCCTATGATGCCTTTCAGACGGTCATCAATATGGGTGGGGAATTGAAAAATCCGCGTAAGAATATTGTGCGTGGGGTATTGATTTCAATGTTAATTACTGCGGCAATCTACATTATGTTGCAAGTGACGTTTATTGGTGCAGTTGAGCCAGGCATGTTAGCTAAAGTAGGCTGGCATGGAGTTAACTTTACCTCACCATTTGCGGACATTGCTATTATTTTAGGCATCAATTGGTTAGTAATTTTGCTCTACCTAGATGCATTTGTTTCACCATTTGGGACAGGGGTAGCATTTGTAGCTACGGCCTCAAGAGCCCTAGCGGCAATGACACACACACGTCATTTGCCAAAATGGTTAGGTAGATTGAATCAAAAATACTTAATACCACGTTATGCGATGATTGCTGACTTTGTTTTGGCGGTTATTTTAGTAAGCTTATTTAGAAACTGGAATTTACTAGCAACAGTAATCACGGCCTCAACTTTGATTGCATATTTAACTGGTCCAGTTACGGTAATGACTCTAAGAAAGAAAAGACCAGATCTTGATCGTCCATTTAATCCTGGTTATATGAAGTGGCTAGCTCCAGTTGCCTTTATACTAACTAGTTTGGCAATTTACTGGTCAATGTGGCCAACGACTATTCAGGTGATAATTGTTATTGCCTTGGGTTTGCCGATTTATTTTTATTATGAAATTCACTACCAACATTCAAATTTAAAAGAACAATTACATAGTAGTTGGTGGATGATCGGTTATTTGATTTTTATGTCACTCATGTCCTTTGTGGGCAGTAGCGGTTTTGGTGGTCAGAACTGGATTAAGTATCCATTTGACTTTGTAGTAATTATCATTATTTCTCTCGCCTTCTATTATTGGGGAATTAAGACAGGGTTAAAGAAAATCGATCCTTATGCTGAAAAAATTGCGCAAAATAAAGAATAAGTAAAAAAACTGTTGGGATTTTTGGTCTCAACAGTTTTTTGTTCGCTATTCTGCTTCATCAAGATACTTATTTAGTACCTTGAAAACACCGTTGTCGTTATTAGTAGGTGCAATAAATTTAGCAGTCTTTTTAACGATATCTTGACCATTAGCCATGGCATAACTTAAACCAGCAAATTTTAACATTTCAAGGTCATTTTCACCATCACCGAAGGCAATTAATTCACTTCTTGGCACGTCTAAATAAGCTAAAAATTCCTTTAGCCCTGCGGCTTTATTTACACCTTCAGGAATAATATCCATGTAGCTCCAACCACTAGTTGTGACGTGGATTTTTTCTGTACTACGGCTGTTGAAGCCATGTTCTAATTCATGTCGAATCTTGCTGGGATAGTCCATTGTGATCTTAGTGTATTGGTCATCAGCAGGAATTTTATTAAAATCATCAATTTCGATGCTATTAGGATAAAAATAATGATGGGACCGCTTGTATTCTGGTGGTGTACTTTTTAAAAAGTAGGAGTGCTTAACGCCACTGATTAAAATGTTTTGGGCTGCACCAGGATAGCGTGCGTGCAAATATTCAATAAAATTTAGGATGCATTTTTTTGAAAAGCTTGTTGTACGAATAATTTTTCCATCGCGAACTAAGACCGAACCATTGTCGGCAACAAAGTCAATAGAATCGATAAATTCGCTAAAGTCATCAGCCAAACGACCAGCTGGGCGGCCGCTAGCAATAATAAAATGTGCCCCGTGATGATGCAGACGAGTTAAAATCTCGCTAAACATTTGATGATCGTATTGTTTTTCATCGTTAACAAAAGTACCGTCAACGTCTACAGCAACGGCCTTAAAGGGAAGAGTAGTCATCTAATTACCTCACTAAAATTTGATACCGTTAACAGTTTACCATTTCTTGCAAGTGCTTACATAAATTATTTATATTATGTTTAACAATAAATTTGAAATTTACGAGGTAGAAAAAATGACACCATGGTGGAAAAAAGCAGTTGTTTATCAAATTTATCCTAAGTCATTTCAGGACAGCAACGGTGATGGCATAGGTGACTTACAAGGAATTATTGCTCGTTTAGATTATTTGGAAAATCTAGGAGTTGATGCAATTTGGCTTTCACCGGTCTATCAATCTCCCGGTGTGGATAATGGCTATGATATTTCAAATTATGAAGCGATTGATCCGCAATATGGCACGATGGCTGATATGGATGAGTTGATTCAGAAAGCTAAGGAGCATCATATCCGAATTGTAATGGATCTGGTGGTTAATCATACATCTGACCAGCATCAATGGTTTGTAGAGGCACGAAAAAGTAAGGATAATCCTTACCGAGACTATTATATTTGGCGTGATCCTGTTGATGGACATGAGCCCAATAGTTTGAAGTCTGCTTTTTCTGGTTCAGCTTGGAAATTTGATGAGCAAACAGGACAATATTATTTACACTTCTTTGCGGAACAACAACCTGATTTAAATTGGAAAAATCCAGAGTTGCGGCAAAAAATCTACGATATGATGAACTTTTGGCTTGATAAGGGGATCGGTGGCTTCCGAATGGATGTGATTGAATTAATTGGTAAAGATCCCGACAAAATGATCCGTGAAAATGGTCCGATGCTTCATCCATATTTGCAAGAAATGAACAAGAATACATTTGGTGATCGAGATGTGATGACGGTGGGCGAAACTTGGAATGCGACACCGAAGATTGCAGAAGAGTACTCAGATCCAGCACGTCATGAATTATCAATGGTTTTCCAATTTGAGAATCAAGCTTTAGACCAGCAGGAGGGAAAAGAAAAGTGGGATTTAAAGCCGCTAGACTTAGGCGAATTGAAAAAGGTTTTAGTAAAGTGGCAGACAGAGCTTGATTTTAATCATGCTTGGAATAGTTTGTTCTGGGAAAATCATGATATTCCGCGCGTAATTTCACGTTGGGGCAATGATAAAAAATATCGGGTGCAGTGTGCTAAGATGTTTGCGACAGTTTTACATTTGATGCACGGCACACCATATATTTTTAACGGTGAAGAAATTGGTATGACTAATTGTCCGGTAAAAAATATTGATGAAGTAGAAGATATTGAAAGTGTCAATATGTATCATGAACGTCTGGCTGAAGGTTATGACAAAGATAAACTAATTCATGCGATCAATGTTAAAGGCAGGGATAATGCTCGTCGTCCAATGCAATGGAATGATGAGAAAAATGCCGGCTTTACTAAGTCAAAGCCATGGTTGACAGTAAATCCTAACTACAAAGAAATTAATGTGAAGAAGGCCTTGGCTGATCCTAATTCGATTTTTTATACTTACCAAGAATTGATTACTTTACGTCATGAAAATGAGATTGTGGTTAATGGTGACTTTAAGTTGGTTCATGATACTGGTGATGAAGTTCTTGCATATTATCGTATTTTAGGTACTGAAAAGTGGTTGGTGGTTGCTAACCTATCTGGTGAAGAGCAACAGTTTACGTCGACCGATCGCATTAAAGAAAACTTGCTTAGTAATTATGCTGTGCGTAATGATCTGGATGATATTACGCTTAAGCCTTATGAAGCATTTGCAGTGGCAATTAGATAAGCTAAAATTAAAAAGAACTTGAATTACTAGCTTGAAGATGTTATTCTAGTTATCGTTAATCGATTAATCTATGATCTGTAATACGATCATGGCAAAGGAGTAATAAATTATGAAACAAGGTATTCATCCAGAATTTCAAGAAGTAGTTTTCATGGACTCAGCAACTGGTGCTAAGTTCTTAGCTGGCTCAACTTTGAAGCCATCAGAAACTATTGACTACGAAGGCGAAACTTACCCATTAGTACGTGTTGAAGTTTCATCAGATTCACACCCATTCTACACTGGCAAGCAAAAGTTTGCTCAAGCAGATGGTCGAATCGAAAAGTTCAACAAGAAGTACGGCTTGAAGAAGTAAACCTTTTATCTGGTGGAAGCAGTCCCATTGGGGCTGCTTTTTTCGTTAGAGATTATTTGGCAGAATGCATGAAAGACAGTATAATGTTTTCTGTATAAAAATGTTTTTATGGGAGTAAATATTAAATGAAAATGCAAATGGCGGAAATTGCCAAGGCTTTAAATACTACTTGTGAAGGTGACAATCAAACTGTTATTACTTCTGTTGCCTTTGACTCCAGAAAGATCACAGATGGTGGATTATTTGTACCACTTGAAGGTGAACGTGATGGGCACGAATTCATAGCTAGTGCTATTAATAATGGTGCTTCTGCTACTTTATGGAAAAAGGGGCATCCGAACAAGCCAGAAGATATTGCGGTTATTGAAGTTGATGATCCGCTTGCTGCTATGCAAGAGCTTGCTCGCTATTATTTGCGTAAGGTTAATCCAACCGTAGTGGGAATTACTGGTTCAAATGGTAAGACTACTACCAAGGATATGATTGCTGCTGTTTTGTCTAAACGCTTTAATGTACATAAAACTCAGGCCAACTTTAACAATGAGATTGGTGTGCCAATGACCATCCTTGAGATGAAGCCAAATACTGAAATTTTGGTGCTTGAAATGGGAATGGACAGACCAGGTCAATTGCATCATTTAAGTGAATTAACCCATCCAGATGTGGCCGTAATTACAATGATTGGTGAAGCTCATATTGAATTCTTTGGCAGCCGCGACAAGATTGCAGATGCTAAGATGGAAATTACTGACTTTTTGCGTGAAGATGGCGAATTTATCTTCAATGGGGATGAACCATTATTGCAAGAACGTGCTGAGAAATTGGATCAAGCTAAAGCAACTTTTGGTTTTAGAGATGAAGATACAGTTCATGCAACTGGCTTTAAGAGTTATATGCATCATGCTACCTTTACAGTTAATGATTCAGAGCAAAAATTCTCAATCCCAATGATTGGTAAACACAATGTTTCTAACGCAATGGCCGCAATTAGTGTTGGTCGTCATTTTGGTGAAAGTGATGAGGAAATTGCCTCATCATTGTCTAACTTTACCCCAACGGCTAATCGGATGGAGTGGGAAAAAGGCGATGCTGGAGAAAGCATCATGAGTGATATCTATAACTCAAATCCAACTGCTGTTAGAGCTGTATTGACTAGTTTTGGCCAAGTTGAAGTAAAAGATAATGGGCGCAGAATTGCTGTTTTAGGTGATATGTTGGAATTAGGTAAAAACTCCCCTGAATTGCATGCTGGCCTTGAGGATACGTTAGATCCACAAATTATTAACGAAGTTTACTTATATGGCTCTGAAATGAAGAATTTGTATGATGCTTTACAAGATAAGTATGAGCCAGAGCATTTGCATTATTATACACAAGAACAGACAGATCGAATGATTGACGATCTGAAGAATGATATTAAGTCGGATGACATTGTTGTATTGAAGGGTTCACATGGAATGCACCTGGAAAATGTCTTGGCCCGACTAAGATAGGAGAACAATTTTTTTGAAGTTTTCAGAATTAGGATTAAATGACGCGCTTCTTAAGGCAATTAAACGTTCAGGCTTTGAAGAAGCAACGCCAATCCAGGAACAGACTATTCCCCTTGCTTTGCAAGGCAAAGATGTAATTGGTCAAGCCCAGACTGGTACCGGTAAGACAGCTGCGTTTGGCTTGCCAATTTTACAGATGATCGACAAAAAAGAAAAAGCAATTCAAGCGGTTATTATTGAACCAACGCGTGAACTTGCTATTCAGACGCAAGAAGAATTATTCCGTTTAGGTCGTGACGAACATGCTCATGTTCAAGTGGTCTATGGTGGAGCTGATATCGGTCGTCAAATTCGCTCATTGAAACACCATGTACCATCAATTTTAGTTGGTACGCCAGGGCGTTTGCTTGACCACTTGAAACGCAAAACTATTAATTTAGATCAAGTTAAGGCTGTCGTTCTAGATGAAGCAGATGAAATGCTCGATATGGGTTTTATTCAAGATATCGAAAGTATTTTGAAATATGCTAAGAACCGACAACAGACTTTACTCTTTAGTGCTACAATGCCTAAGCCAATTTTGCGGATAGGCGAAAAATTTATGGATCACCCAGAAATTGTCCGCATTAAAGCTAAGGAATTAACTGCTGATTTGATTGAACAATATTTTGTTCGTGCTAAAGAGTCTGAAAAATTTGATATTATGTGTCGACTAATTGACGTGCAGGGTCCAGATTTGGCTTTAGTCTTTGGTCGCACCAAACGTCGCGTAGATGAACTTACGCGTGGTTTGCAAGCGCGTGGCTACAATGCGGCGGGAATTCACGGTGATCTATCGCAAGCGCGTAGAATGTCAGTTTTGAAAAGATTTCGTGAAGGCAAGCTAGATATTCTGGTTGCTACTGATGTAGCTGCCCGCGGACTTGATATTTCAGGCGTAACCCACGTTTATAATTATGATATTCCACAAGATCCAGATTCATATGTCCACCGAATTGGAAGAACCGGGCGTGCAGGACAAAATGGTATTTCAGTTACTTTTGTAACGCCAAATGAGATTGGCTATATGAGAACCATTGAGCAATTGACTAAAAAGAAGATGTCGCCGCTTCGTCCGCCAACAGATGATCAGGCATTACATGGTCAATTAAAGCAAGCAAAAATTGAAATTGAAGATTTGATGAACGGTGATTTGGGTAAATATACCCAAGGGGCAAGTGAGCTGCTTGATAATTATTCAGCACTTGACTTAGTTGCAGCATTTTTAAAGAATTTGGCTAAAGACGAAGTTAAAGTTAAGATTACACCAGAAAAACCTTTGCCATACAAGGGCGATGGTCGGCATCGTCGTGGTAAAGGTCATGGTCGTGGCAATAATCATGGACGTGATGATTATCGCCGCCGGCGCAATAATAATTCATACCGTCATAATGGTAATCGTGGTAAACGTGGTCATGGCAATGGACATGAATTCGTAATTAAGAATAAAAAAGGCTAAAATTTTAGTCTGAGGAGAAGTTGTAATTTTTGCAACTTCTTTTTTGTATTATAATGATGTCATTGTGTGAGGTGAAAATAATGATTAAAGGAGTAGGAATTGACTCGATTGAAGTTGAACGAGTTAAGAAGATCGTGGACAAGGGGGATGCTTTTGCCAAAAAAGTATTAACTCCCAAAGAATTTGATCAATATCAAAAAATGGCAGGCAAACGTAAAGTTGAATACCTAGGCGGACGCTTTTCATTAAAGGAATCTTTTTCTAAAGCAATGAGAACGGGTCTGGGAAAGTATATTGGTTTTCAAGATGTCGAAACTTTATGGGATGATTTAGGTCATCCCGTTATGACTTCAACTAAGTTTGATGGAAATATTTTCCCAAGTATCACACATGATAATCATGAAATTATTACATTTGTAGTTTTGGAGGAAAAATAAAAATATGGTTCCAGGCTATCACCGTCCAGCCGTTGTAAAGGTAAATTTGGGCGCAATTAGAAGAAATATAAAAAACGAAATGAAACATCTTGCAACAGGGCAAAAGATGTTAGCTGTAGTTAAGGCCAATGCTTATGGTCATGGTGCAGTTGAGGTGGCTAAAATTGCGATTGAGGAAGGTGCAGCAGGCCTTTGTGTAGCTATTTTAGATGAGGCCTTGCAATTGCGTCATGCTGACATTGTTAAGCCAATTTTAGTTTTGGGAGTAGTTTCTCCAGAATACGCTCCAATTGCGGCCGCAAACAATGTTTCATTAACGATTCCTAACCTTGAATGGCTAAAGGAAGCAGAAAAGTACCTTGAAAAAGAGCAGTTACAGTTGAAAGTTCATATTGGAGTAGATTCAGGCATGGGTCGGATCGGCTTTAACGAAGATGAGGATTTTATTGCTGCTAATAAATTCTTACAAAATAACGATAATTTCTACGTAGAGGGTATGTTCGCACACTTTGCTTCCGCAGACAGTGCCGATGATACTTACTTTAAGCATCAGGTAGAAAAATTTGCTCATATGAGAAGTTTGTTGACAGTTAAGCCTAAGTGGATTCACGTAGACAATACCGCTGCCAGCATCTTTAACAAGGATGTGCCTAGTGATTGTGTTCGTTTTGGAATTGGCATTTATGGTTTGAACCCATCCTCTAATCCTGATAGTCCTGACTTGAAGTCATCAATTTCGCTTGAACCAGCATTATCATTTGAGAGTGAACTAACTCATGTAAAAACTATTCATGAAGGTGACGGAGTAGGATATGGTTCTACCTTTGTAGCTGATCAAGATACAATTATTGGAACTGTGCCTGTTGGCTATGCTGATGGCTTTATTAGAAAGTTTCAAGGCTTTAAAGTTAAAGTTGGAGACGAATACTGTCCAATTGTCGGCCGAATTTGTATGGATCAATTTATGGTCAAAATGCCAAAGAAAATGCCGTTAGGAACTAAGGTAGTCATCATTTCCAATGATCCAACAGCGCCAAATAATATTAAGGCCGCCGCAGATTATGTTGATACTATTCACTATGAAGTAGCATGTTTGTTAAACGATCGTTTACCTCGTGTTTACTATGAAAAATAAGTTAGACAATAAAAAAATGCTTCTAGAACAAAAATCTAGAAGCATTTTTTGGTAGATCAATTTTTTAATCCTTAACAGGGTGTTCAATAAAGACACCTGGATTTTCATCACTCATAATAGTCATGCCGGCTTGCAAATCTTCGATTTCAGAAACTACGAAACCTTTTCTTTGTAACTTATCAACAATCGTTCTCATGGTAATATCTGAGACACCAGCGGGGAGAGTAAAGAGTGTTCTTCTAACAAAATTACCTTCGAGTTCGCCAGCAGCTGCATCAAGTGTCATTACACTAGACATATTAGTGTGTTTAGACACAATTTTGGACATCTTGATCAAGTTACCACGTGTATTGTCAGATAAAACGGTCAAAACGTATGAACCATTTTTAACATCCCACGCATCTGACAACATATCAAGCATTCTTGAATGAGTAAGAATACCATAAAAATGATTATCTTCATCAAGGACAGCAATATAAGGTAAGTCCTTAATGTTGAAAAATACCTTGAAGAATGGTGAATTGACCTTAATTGTCTTAGTGGCATTCTTAAGTAAGTAAGTTACTGGTAGATTCATATCGCCACCTTGTGACTTATGACGGTAGATATGCATCTTATAAATGTTACCACGGAAAATAGTACCAGTATCGTCAACGATTGGCACACATCTGTAGCCTGAATCTTCTAAAACTTTTAAAGCTTCTGCTAATGTGGCTTTTTCATTAACTGTTGTTAAATAATCTTTTTTAATAACTAAAGATTTAATAAGCATGAGTTCGCCTCCGAAAGTGAGAAATGTTTCAAGTAATTATAGCATAGTTGATGAGTTAATTAAATATTAATTAAAGTTCATCTGAAGTAACAACTATATTTTAACAATAGTTAGACAAATAAAAAAGCATCTCTAAAAAAGAGATGCCTTTAGATGAAACAAGTTTTAGATTATTGACGAACCTTAACGCCAGTTTCCTTAAATGCCTTGTCCATAACCTTCTTCAATTGATCTGCAGAAGCAGTCATCAATTCTTGTTCCTTGTCACTTAATGGCATTTCAATGACTTGTTCAAGACCCTTACGGCCAACAACTGCAGGAGTACCAATGTGAATGTCATGTAAGCCATATTGACCGTCCATAGGAACTGAAAGTGGAAGTACACGGTGTTCATCGTTCAAGATAGCCTTAGCGATCATTGCTGAAGCAGTACCGATTCCGTAGAAAGTAGCACCCTTCTTGTTAATGATGTCGTAAGCCATGTTAGCAACTTCCTTGTGGATGTCTTCAAGCTTAGATTCATCCATACCGTGAGCCTTAACCCAGTCACTAACCTTTACGCCACCAACATTGTTGTAGCTCCATGCTGGGAATTCAGTATCACCGTGTTCACCAAGCATGTAAGCATTAACTGAACGTGGGTCAACATGTTCCATTTCACCGATAACCTTTTGAAGACGACCAGTATCAAGTGAAGTACCTGAACCGATAACACGATCCTTAGGGAAACCTGACATTTTCCAAGTTGCGTGGGTTAAAATATCAACTGGGTTAGCAACAACTAAGAAAATACCTTCAAAGCCTGATTCAACAACTGGTTCAACGATTGATGATAAAATCTTCAAGTTCTTGTTAACAAGGTCAAGACGAGTTTCGCCTGGCTTTTGTGGAGCACCAGCAGTGATAACTACTAAGTCTGCATCCTTACAGTCAGGGTAGTCAGCTGCATAGATATTCTTTGGTGAAGTCCAAGGGGTAGCATCAGCTAAGTCAATTGCGTCACCTTCAACGTGTTCCTTAGCGATATCAATAATACCCAATTCTTCGGCGATACCTTGTTGTACCATTGAGAATGCGAAGGTTGAACCTACAGCACCATCACCAACAAGAATAACTTTACGAGGTCTTTCATCTCTTGGCATAAATAAAAATCTCCTTTTTTATTAGTGATATTTTTAACAAAATGAATTATACCATGATAGCAAGCATTAATAAAATTATTATTTCCTAATTGTGCTATTATATGTAAGATTGTGTGCATAGTGAGGAGTAAAAATAATGAAGATAATTGCAGGTTTAGGTAATCCAGGACAAAAATATGATAAAACAAAGCATAATACTGGTTTCATGACAATGGATCATTATTTGAATGAAAAGGGTTTGTCACTGGATAAAGATAAATTTGAAGGTCATTGGACTAAGCAAAAAATAAATGGTGAAGATGTAATTTTGCTTGAGCCGCAAACCTTTATGAATGAATCAGGTCGTTCAGTTAGTCAAGTGGCTAACTTCTTTAAGGTTGATCCAGCAGATGTGCTAATTATTCAAGATGATATGGATATGCCAATTGGTAAAATTAGAATTAGAGCTAATGGCAAATCTGGTGGACATAATGGAATTAAAAGCATCATTCGAGATTTAGGGACGGAAAAGTTTAATCGTTTGAAGATTGGTATTCGTCATCCGAAAAATGCAACGGTTGTTTCATGGGTTTTGACACCATTTAATGATGAACAACAAAAATTGATGGATGATGCATTTGCGACAAGTGTAGATATTATTGACGATTTTATCAGCGGACATGGTAGTCAATATTTAATGAATAAATATAATTAAAATGCGTTTAACAGAGATTTTAGATAAAGATCAAGATTTAAATAATTTTATTTCAAAAACAAAACAAGTAAAAAATTCACTAATCACTGGCACTAATGCCGGTGCTTTTAGTCTATTGCTAAAACAGATAACAACTAAATTAGCAGCTCCACTTATTTTAATTGAAGAAAACGAAAGTAAAGCACAAAACTTATATGGTGAACTCAGTGCCATTATGGCAGATGAAACTGTGCAAATTTTTCCAGTAGATGCTACAATTGCAACGCAAACGGCAGTTAGTTCGCCTGATGAACTGAGCAGCCGAATTCAGGCACTTAATTTTTTGTTAAGTGGTAAGGCAGGAATAGTGGTAACAACGCCGCAGGGGCTGCAATACAAACTGACCAATCCAACTGATTTTGCGCAGGCAAAGCGGAGTTTTGAGCCAGGTCAAGAATATGAACTAAAAGAACTCAATGAATGGTTGCTTGCTTCAGGGTATCAGCGTGATTCTTTGGTAGCACGGCCAGGCGAATTCGCCATCCGTGGTGATATTTTAGATGTTTATCCACTAGATCGAGAAAATCCCGTGCGAATCGAATTCTTTGGTGACGAAATAGATACAATTAAGGAATTCGATTTAGCTAGTCAACGGAGTCAAAAAGAGTTAGACAAAGTAGAAGTTGCAGCAGCTCAAGATCGAGTTTTTACTAAGGATGCAATTGCGGCAGCGGCTAAGAAAATTGAACAAGATATGGCCAATGCACCAGCTCCCGCTAAAGCTGTCAAGGCCCACTTTGCGGCAGTTCTTGATGAATTAAACGATGGCGGTTTACCTAAAAACTATGCTTTCTTAATTGACTATTTGCTTGAAATTTCTAGTAGTTTACTCGAATATTTGCCTAAAAATGGGCAGATTTTATTTGACGATTTGCCTTTAATTAATCAAGCGGTTGAAACAGTTGATAAGCAAAACGCTGCTTTTATTAATGATGAACTAAAAACTGGTGCAATGTTGCCAGGGCAAAGCTTGCGGTCAGATTATACAAAGATTCTGAGCAAAGATAAGCACCATCGTATTTATTTCTCATTGTTTCAACGAAGCATGGGACGACTGCGCTTAGGCCAGATGCTCAATTGGTCAACACGTGAGCCAGAACAATTCTTTAGTCAAATGCCGCTGATTAAGTCAGAATTAGAATCTTATCAAAAGGCGGGGCAAACCGTCATTTTACAGGCTGATAATGAAAAAAGAGCACAGCAAATTGATCAAACAATGGTTGATTTTGGCTTAAATTTACCAATTGTTGGTGCAGACGAAATTGTTGAACAACGGACACAAATTGTAGTTGATGGCTTTGTTAGTGGCTTTAGTTTACCAACAGTTAAATTGGTATATCTAACGGAGCGTGAACTATTTAATAAGCGCCCACAACGTAAAAAAAGAATTAAGACACTGGAGAATGCCCAGCGTTTGCGCAATTATACTGAACTGAAGCCAGGGGATTATGTTGTTCATGTTAACCATGGGATTGGTCGGTTTGAAGGAATCAAGACTTTAGAAAATAATGGTACCAAGCGTGACTATATTACGATTACCTACCAGCATGGTGATCAGCTTTTTGTACCAGCAGATCAATTAAGCTTAGTACAAAAATACGTTGGTTCAGAAGGTAAGACACCACATATTAATAAGCTAGGTGGTAGTGAGTGGGCTAAAACCAAGCGTAAGGTTCAATCTAAAGTTGAAGACATTGCGGATGATTTGATTGAACTTTATGCCAAACGTGAATCAGAAAAAGGCTTTGCTTTTTCACCTGATGATGATCTACAAAAACAATTTGAAGATGCCTTTCCTTATCCAGAAACACCTGATCAATTGCGATCGGTTAAAGAAATTAAGCAAGATATGGAAAGCTCGAAGCCAATGGACCGTCTTTTAGTAGGGGATGTTGGTTTTGGAAAAACTGAGGTAGCCTTACGAGCAGCTTTTAAGGCAATTCAGGATAATAAACAAGTAGCCTTTTTAGTACCCACCACTATTTTGGCGCAACAACACTATGAGACGATTCAAGATCGCTTCAAAGATTTCCCAGTCAATACTGCTATGCTATCTCGTTTTCAAACGCCAGTTGAATCAAAGGAAATTATTGAAGGGCTAAAAAATGGCAAGGTAGATTTGGTTGTTGGGACTCACCGTATTTTGTCTCAAGATGTAAAATTCAAGAATCTAGGATTGTTAATTGTTGACGAGGAGCAGCGGTTTGGCGTTAAGCACAAGGAAAAGTTAAAGCAGTTGAAGGCAAATATTGATGTTTTGACATTAACAGCTACGCCAATACCGCGAACGCTTCATATGTCAATGGTAGGTGTGCGTGATCTCTCAGTAATGGAAACGCCACCTCAAAACAGATACCCTATTCAAACTTATGTGATGGAACAAATTCCTAGTGTAGTAAGGGATGCATGCTTGCGTGAAATGCAACGTGATGGACAGGTCTTTTATTTACATAATCGGATTAGTGATATCGATGAAACTGTCGAAAAACTGCAGGAATTGATGCCACAGGCGCGAATTGCAGCTGCCCATGGTCGAATGAGTCAGAATCAGTTGGAAGATATTCTTTATCGCTTCCTGAATCGCGAGTTTGATATCTTGGTTACGACTACGATTATTGAAACAGGAATTGATATGCCCAATGTCAATACAATGATCATTGAAGATGCTGACCACTATGGTCTAAGTCAGTTGTATCAATTGCGGGGTAGAATTGGCCGTAGTGCTCGTTTGGCTTATGCTTACTTCTTGTATAAGCCAAATAAAGTTTTAACTGAGGTTGGTGAAAAACGGCTTGATGCGATCCGTGACTTCACTGAACTGGGTTCTGGTTTCAAAATAGCAATGCGTGACTTATCAATTCGTGGTGCTGGAAATATGCTGGGTGCACAACAGCATGGCTTTATTGATAGCGTTGGTTATGATTTGTACTCACAAATGCTGGCTGATGCAATTAAACAGCGTAAGGGGAAGACAACAGTCAAAAAGTCAAACGCAGAAATCGACCTTGGACTTGAGGCTTATATTCCAGATTCGTATATCGGTGATCAAGAAGAAAAAATTGAATTTTACAAAAAGATTAAAGCCGTCTCAAGTCAGGAAGAATTAGGTAAAATTGAAGATGAATTAATCGATCGTTTTGGTGACTATCCAACGGCCGTCGAGAATTTATTAGCTGTTGCCGGTCTAAAGGTTGATGCTGACATGGCTCAAGTGCTCAATGTGGTTAAAACTGACGATAAGATTAAAGTGGAATTTACGAACGCAGCTTCACGCGAACTTGAGGGACCTAATATTTTTAAGGCATTGGAGCATGTAAGCTTAAAGGCTCGCATTAGTATGAATCAAGAAAAAAGAATGGTTGTCTTACTATTGTTGCCGGATAAAATGAAGAATCGTGTTTTATTCAATGAACTGGCAACCTTTTTACAGGCAGCAAGCGACATTGTACAAAGGTAACTGTAGGAGAAAAATATGAGGATTGATAAATTTTTAAAAGTTTCACGATTAGTTAAGAGAAGAACCGTAGCTAAAGAAATGGCTGATCAAGGTAGAATCAAAGTCAATGGTCGAGTTGTAAAATCAAGCTACGATGTAAAAATTGATGATATTATTGAAGTAGGTTACGGTGCCAAAACCATCAAGGCTAAGGTGTTAAATATTCGCGAGACCACGAAAAAAGCAGAAGCAAGTGAACTGTACGAGCTAGTTGATTAATGACTTTTGATTAAATCGTTGTTATACTTGACTTAGTGTAGTTATTTAGTAATTAGGGGATTAAACAATGAATCATGGTCCACGTATATATAATTCGTTGAGTCCAGAAGAGCAGAGGGCGCGTCTTAGACGTAAACAGGCTAAACTAGAGAAAGAAACACACCGCAAGCGGTTGAACGTAATTATGGCAGTTTTTGCTATCATTTTCGTTGCTTTAGGTGTACAGATTGCAATCAAGATTTCTCAAACTGGACGACTGAATAATCAAGTACAAGCTGAAAAACAGACTTTAACTAAAGTAAAAAATAAGAGAAATGACTTAGAAACTGAAAAGCAGGATTTGAAGGATCCAAATTATGTTGCTAAGCTGATTCGTTATAAATTCTATTATTCTAAATCAAATGAGAAGATTTATAACGTGCATGAAAGAAATGATGATAACTAATGGAAAAGTATCAAGCTGGTAATCGGGTGACTGGTGTAATTAATAACATTACTGACTTGGGCATCTTTGTTACTTTACCTAATCGGCATTCTGGTTTGGTTCATCATAGTGACTTTGGCAATAATTGGCTACGCGAACGTCGTCGTTATCATGTTGGCGATGAAGTGCGCGTGGTTGTGGTGCACATCCATAAAGGGAGATTTAATTTATCGATCACTCGAGTGAATGATCCGGAATTAGTTGACCATGATAATCAATTTTCTAAGACAAAGCCAGCTGATTTTGATCAAGTCCTGAATCAAACAACGCGGGATGCTAAAGAAGAAATTGAAAAGCTAAAGCAAGTATTAACTGAGAATTAAGGGATGGTCCGAAAGGGCCATTTTTTGTTAGAAAAATAATGAAAATTAATGATTTTTTTGAACAACATCAGATTGACTTAAAGGATAAAAGACTATTAGTAGCCGCAAGTGCGGGACCGGATTCCATGGCTTTACTAGATATGCTAGTTAATTTGCAAAAACAACTAAGTTTTACTGTTTTTGCGGCACATTTTGATCATCAATTGCGTGCGGATAGCTCATATGAAGTAGAAGTTTTGCAAAATTATTGTGCTCAAAAGAAGATTTGCCTGTTTAATGGCAAGTGGGATAAACATGATCAGCCCCAAACGGGAATTGAGGCAGCGGCGCGAGAGGCACGATATCATTTTTTGACTAATGTTGCTCATAGCGAGCGAATGAACTATTTATTAACTGCGCATCATGGTGATGATTTGCTAGAAAATATTTTGCTCAAATTTATTCGCTCGGGAAATCCTGAAGAGATGAATAGTTTGCAAGATATCGGCTCTATGCATGGCGTTGTTTTGCTTAGACCACTATTAGCCTATAGTAAGCAAGAATTACTCGAATATGATCAAGAGCGTGAAATTGACTATGTAATAGATTCAACTAATACGGAGGATGAGACTGTTCGAAATCGACTGCGTCATCATGTGGTGCCATTATTAAAAGAGGAGAATCCTAATTTAATTAGTAATGCACTGCGTTTTAGTGAAAAAATGAGTCAATTGACGGATTTGGCGGATGAGCAGTTGAATAGTATGAGAACGGTTGAGCCATTTTTGGGTGCTTGGCGAATTAAAACGGACAACTTAAATGATTTATCTACAGAAGAAAAAAATATTTTTTGGCAAAAGATAATCTGGCAAAAATATCATCGCCGGGTAAATGAAAATTTGGGCAATTTTGAGGTGATTGATTATCAAGGTTATAGTTATTTAGTTGAAAATAGGCCACAGAAAATTGTGCAGCCATTTAGTATCGAACTGAATCAGCAATTTGAATTCAACGGAGCTTATTATTTACTAACTACTGATAGGCAAGCTGATTTGAAAGAAATAGGAAGCTTTTGGCTGGAAAGGGATGCACATTTTACTGCGGGAAGTCTAGTACCTGCTAGCAAATTATTGTTGAAAAATGGTCAACGAGTTAAGGCGAAAAAGAAATTTGCAGAAAAGGCAATTCCCTTTGCCTTGCGCTCTTGCTGCATTACAATTTATGCTGAAAATGAACCTGTTTTTGTAGAAAAATGTTATCAAAAACAGGACTTTATCACAGATGGTAAACATTATTTCCTATACATTTATTAAGAAGTCTTCAAAATAGGTGAAAATGTTAGTGGTTGCAAGCTAATTTGTGATAGAATTTTAAACGTATAACTTAAAGACTTTGCGGAGGTTTTTTATGAAGAATAACCGGAATCGGCTGCTTTCAAACGGCCTTTTCTATATAGTTGTGTTCCTTCTGCTCCTATGGGGAATCAACTGGGCACTCGGCGGCTCTAACAATAGTGGTAGCTCAGAGAATATCAGTTACTCACAATTTGTTAAAGATTTGCGTCAAGGCAAAGTTAAAAACTTTAGTGTTCAACCTGCTAATGGTGTTTACACTGTTTCAGGTAGTTACAAGACTGCACAAACAACAAAGAATCAATCAAATAATAGTTTTGATTTCTTTAGTAATAATTCAAGTAGAAAAGTTTCGCGCTTCTCTACTACCATGTTACAGAATGATTCTACCGTTTCTAACGTGCAAAACTTGGCACAAAAAAGTAATGCTCGGATGACAACTCAAGGAGAATCACAATCTGGCAATTGGATTTCGACCATTGTCATGCTTGTGCCAACCGTTTTATTTATTGTCATGCTTTGGATGATGATGAATCAAAGCGGTGCTGGACGCGGCGGTGGCGGCGGAATAATGAATTTTGGCCGCTCACACGTTAAGCCAGAAGATCCTTCTAAGAATAAGGTTCGTTTCTCTGACGTAGCTGGTGAAGAAGAAGAAAAACAAGAATTAGTCGAAGTAGTTGAATTTTTGAAAGATCCATCTAAGTACACTAAGTTGGGTGCAAGAATCCCATCTGGTGTTTTACTTGAGGGTCCTCCTGGTACTGGTAAGACTTTGCTTGCTCGTGCTGTAGCTGGTGAAGCTAACGTGCCATTTTATTCAATCTCAGGTTCAGACTTCGTTGAAATGTTTGTCGGTGTTGGTGCTAGTCGTGTACGTGACCTGTTTAACAATGCCAAGAAAAATGCACCAAGTATTATCTTTATCGATGAAATTGATGCCATTGGTCGTCGTCGTGGCAATGGCACCGGCGGTGGTAATGATGAACGTGAACAGACTTTGAACCAATTATTGGTTGAAATGGATGGTTTTGAAGGCGATGAAGGTGTTATTGTCATTGCTGCTACTAACCGTTCAGACGTCTTAGACCCAGCTTTGCTTCGTCCTGGTCGTTTTGACCGTAAGGTATTGGTAGGTCGTCCTGACGTTCGTGGTCGTGAAGCTATTTTAAAGGTTCACGCTAAGAACAAGCCGCTTGCACCTGATGTTGATTTGAAGGAAGTTGCCCGTCAAACTCCTGGCTTTGTAGGTGCAGATTTGGCTAACGTCTTGAATGAAGCCGCATTAGTTGCTGCTCGTCGTAATGGTACTGAGATTACTGCATCAGATATTGATGAAGCCGAAGACCGTGTGATTGCCGGTCCAGCTAAGAAGGATCGTTTGATTTCTGAAAAAGAAAGAAGACGTGTTGCTTTCCACGAAGCTGGTCACTCAATCTGTGGTTTGGTCTTAAGCGACTCACGTACTGTACGTAAAGTTACTATCGTACCTCGTGGCCGTGCTGGTGGTTATAACATCATGTTGCCTAAAGATGATCAATTCATTTTGACTAAAAAGCAATTATTTGAACAAATTGTTGGTTTGATGGGTGGTCGTGCAGGTGAAGAAGCAACCATTGGTGATAAGTCAACTGGTGCTTCTAACGACTTTGAACAAGCTACTCAAATTGCGCATAGCATGGTAGTTAACTATGGTATGACCGAATCCCTAGGTATGGTTGAGCTTGAAAAGGAAGGCGAAAGCAATCCTTACGGCTTTAAGCCATATAGTGAAGCAACTTCAGCTAAAATTGATGAAGCTGTAAAGAAGATTTTGGATGAAGCTCATGCTAAGGCCCTTGAGATCGTTAAGGACAACAAAGAAAAGCATAGAATCATTGCCGAAGCTTTGCTCAAGTATGAAACCTTGAATGAAAAGCAAATTATGGCCTTGTATAAGACTGGTAAGATGCCTGAAAAAGACGAAGATGAATATCCGAGTGAATCAAAGGCTTCAACTTATGAAGAAGCTAAGGCTGCTGCAGAGAAGCGCGAAGTTGAAAAGGCAGAAAAAAAGGATTCAGATCAAGCATTAGCTGATCAAGAAAAAGATACCTTGGAGACTCCATCTGAAAAGAATCATGAAGTTGAAGAAAATAATCCTGAGAATCCCGAAAAGGATCAATCAGAAAATGAAACTTCAACTCAAGATACTCCTGCAGATGATGAGCATAAAGACAATTAAATAAAAGTAGGGCCTGTCACAGGCTCTATTTTTTTAGAAAAGAAGGATAAAAATGAGTGATTATTTAGTAAAGTCAATTGATAAGACTAAAAACTTACGCTTGTTAACCATTACCGCTAAGGGTGTAGTGAGTGAAGCACAAAAGCGGCATGACTTGTGGTCAGCTTCAGCTGCTGTGCTTGGTCGTACTTTAGTAGGATCTCTTTTACTTGCTGGTGCAGAATTGACAGATAAGGAAGAATTGACAGTCCGTTTATTAGGCAATGGCCCTGTTGGTCCAACCATCGTGACAGCTACCTCCGATTTGAAGGTAAAGGGTTATGTTAAGAATCCACATATTGCTTTACCACCTAAGAAAAATGGTCATATTGATGTGAAAAAGGCTGTTGGACAAGGATGGTTTGAAGTAACTAAGGACCTTGGCTTGAAGGAACCATACACAGGTCAGGTACCAATTGTTTCTGGTGAAATTGCTGAAGATTTTGCTTACTATTTGACTAAGTCAGAACAAATTCCGTCAGCTGTTGGTTTGTCAGTATTTGTTAATCCAAATAATTCAATCGGTGAAGCTGGTGGCTTTATGTTGCAAGCACTTCCTGGTGCTAGTGATGCTTTGATCGATGAAACGATTAAGCGAATTGATGCATTGCCAGCACTCTCAACTTCATTTTTGGATGGAATGACGCCAGAAGACTTAGCACGTAAAATCTTAGGAACCGATTGTAAGATTCTTGAAAAAGATGATGTAGCCTTTAACTGTGATTGTTCTAAAGAAAAGTATGCTGGTATTTTGGAAACTTTGAAGAGCGATCAATTGGAAGCAATGATTAATGAAGATCATGGTGCCGAACTTACTTGCAATTTCTGCGGTAACAAGTATCATTATTCAGAAGATGAATTGAAAGATATTTTAGCTAAAAAGAACAAAGATAAAGATTATTAAGGCAAATAAAGCCCTAAGGTTTTAACCAGCGGGGCTTTTTTGATATCATAATAGAGTAATTTTGAAAGGATGATTTGGTGAATAACAGCTGGAAAATTCGCGATATCACCATTCCAAACCGAGTTGTTGTTGCGCCGATGGCGGGAGTTTCAAACTCTGCATTCCGCGTTGTCTGTAAGGAATTCGGAGCGGGGCTGGTTGTCTGCGAAATGATTTCTGATCATGGGATCATTTATGGAAATAAAAAGACATTAAGTATGATGGATGTTGATCCGCGTGAACACCCAATGAGCATTCAAATCTTTGGCGGAAGCGAGGAAACTTTGCTTCAAGCTGCTCAATATATTGATCAACATACCGATGCGGATATTATTGATATTAATATGGGTTGTCCTGTACCTAAAGTAACAAAGACTGATGCAGGTTCGAAGTGGCTACTTGATTCAAACAAGATTTATCAGATGGTTCACGCAGTAGTGCAGAACGTTAAAAAGCCGGTTTCTGTTAAAATGAGAACAGGCTGGGATAAAAAGCATATTTTTGCTGTAGAAAATGCTTTAGCTGCTCAAGAAGCAGGCGCAAGCATGATTGCGATGCATGGTAGAACACGTAAACAAATGTATCAAGGTGAAGCTGACTGGAAAGTATTACATGATGTTGCCCAGGTGCTAGATGTGCCTTTTGTGGCTAATGGTGATATTAGAACACCCGAATTAGCTAAAAAAGCATTGGATGAGATCGGTTGTACTGCAGTAATGGTCGGTCGTGCTGCCTTAGGTAATCCGTGGATTCTGAAGGATATGGTTCACTATCTTGAAACTGGTGAAAAATTACAACCGCAAACTGTTCGCGAGAAGGTTGAAACGGCCAAACACCAGTTACATGCACTCGTTAAGATTCACGGTGAAAAGCGTGCTGTACCAGAATTTCGACAACAAGCTGCATACTATTTAAAGGGAATTCCCCGTTCGGCCCGTACTCGTGCTAAAATAAATGAGGTCTGGACGCGTCAAGAAGTATATGACTTGCTCGATAATTTTGTTGATGAATATGAAAAAAGAGAAGAAGCTCGTGCTGCACGACGCGCGGTAATGAACAAATAATGGAGGAAAGATAAATTGGCAAAGAATGAAATGAACGACCAATTAATAGTCCGTCGCCAAAAGATGGAAGAATTACGTGAAAACGGAATTGAACCATTTGGCCGAAGAAAATTTGATCGTCAAGATTTGGCAAGTACTTTGGAAGAAAAGTATGGCAATGAAGATAAGGAAGAATTAAACGCTGATATGCCTAAGACCAAAATTGCAGGTCGTATGCTTGCAAAACGTGGTAAGGGGAAGGTTGGTTTTGCTGATCTTTATGACCGTACTGGTAAGATTCAAATTTATGTACGTAAGGATATTGTTGGCGAAGATAACTACAAGATCTTTAAGAAATCTGATATTGGTGATTTCTTAGGTATTGAGGGTGAAGTTATGAAGACTGATACTGGAGAGCTTACTATTAGAGCCCTTCACGTAACTTTCTTATCAAAGGCTCTTCGTCCATTACCAGATAAGTACCATGGTTTAAAGGACGTTGAGGCAATTTATCGTCAACGTTACCTTGATTTGATTACCAACCATGATAGTTACATGCGTTTTGTTCACCGTACCCAAATCATTCAAGCTATTCGTGACTACTTAAATGGTCAAAACTTCTTGGAGGTTGAAACTCCAGTACTTCACAACATTCCTGGTGGTGCTGAAGCCCGTCCATTTATTACTCACCACAACGCTTTGGATATTAACCTTTACATGAGAATTGCTTTGGAACTTCCACTTAAGCGTTTGATTGTTGGTGATATGGAACGTGTTTACGAAATCGGCCGTGTATTCAGAAACGAAGGTTTGGACACTCACCACAACCCAGAATTTACTGAACTTGAAAGTTACGCAGCATACTGGGACTACCATGATGTTATGGATGAAGCTGAAGGTATTATCCGTGCTGCAGCTAAGGTTGTTTCAGATGACGGTAAGATCACTTACCAAGGTACTAACATTGACTTAGGCAAGCCATTCCGTCGCGTTCACATGGTTGACTTGATCAAGGAAAAGACTGGCGTTGACTTCTGGAAGCCAATGACTCTTGAAGAAGCAACTAAGATTGCGGAAGACCACGACATCCACGTTGAAAAGTTCTGGAAAGTTGGTCACATTATTAACGCCTTCTTTGAAAAGTACTGTGAAGAAACTATTGTTGACCCAACCTTCGTTTACGGTCACCCAGTAGAAATCTCACCACTTGCTAAGAAGAATGCTGACGATCCAAGATTTACTGATCGTTTCGAAATTTACATCATGGGTGAAGAATACGGTAACGCCTTCTCAGAATTGAACGATCCTGACGACCAACGTGAACGTTTCGAAGCTCAAATGGAAGAACGTGAAGCAGGTAACGATGAAGCTGACATGATCGATGAAGATTACCTTCGTGCTATGGAATATGGTATGCCACCTACAGGTGGTTTGGGTATCGGTATTGACCGTTTGGTAATGCTTTTGACTGATGCTCCAGCTATTCGTGATGTTCTTTTGTTCCCAACAATGCGTCCAGAACGTGTTGAAAGCGTAGAAGCTGAAGTTAAGGCTGATATGGAAAAGAAGAATAAGAAGAACTAATAGAGGGCTTTTAGAGCATTTTAGAAGTTGATTTAAAGTCAGTTATTAATCTTCAAATTATTATAATTTTGATGGTGTATACACCAAAAGTACACCAATTTTAAAAATGGTTTGGTGAAAAGCTGACACAAAAATAAAGAGGGTTTCATATCTATCAAATTTAGATAGATGTGAGACTCTTTTTTGGTATAAAATTAAATTATAGTGAATTTTGGAGATTTTAGATTATGGCGACATTTGATGAACTAGTTGAACAGATAGACGATAATTTAGATAAACAAAGAGATAGGGGAACTGCATTTGAAAAAATGGTAGTTGCTTACCTAAAAAATGAACCAGCTTATAAGCAAAAATTTGAAGATGTTTGGATGCTTAATGAAGTTCCTGCGGAATATCATATATCTAAAAAAGATACAGGCGTGGATATTGTGGCTAAGGACTATGAAGGTAATTTAACAGCAGTTCAAGCTAAATTCTATAAAGGTAAAGTAAGTAAAGCTGGTATTGATTCTTTTGTAGCAGAAACAGGAAAAGATGTCTATTCTGCTGGTATGCTTGTATCATCTACTGATCAATGGAATAGTAATGCTCAATCAACTTTAGAAAATACAACTAAGCCGTTTACCACTATTGGACTTAGTCAACTTCGTAATGCTCATTTTGATTGGAAAAAGTTTTCATTTGCTAAAGAAAACTTGAATCTTTCCAGTAAAAAAGTTAAGAAGGAATTTGATTATCAAAAAGAGGCAATTGCTAAAGCAATTAAATATTTTGAAAAACATGATCGAGGTAAGTTGATCATGGCCCCTGGTACAGGTAAGACATTTACTAGTTTGAAGATTGCAGAATCTTTAATGCGCAAACAAAACAAGAGACAGTTCAATGTATTGTATCTTGTTCCAAGTATCCAGCTGTTATCACAAACTTTGTTTTCTTGGAATAATGATGTTTCGGATGATATTCATATGACTTCTTTTTCTGTCGTATCAGATGCTAAGGCTAATAAGAAAAAGAGTAAGGACGATGATAATCTAGGTGCAAAAGATGTTGGATTTGAACCAACTACTAATGTTCAAGAATTGATTGATCATTACAAGTTAGTTGATAGTCATGATTTATCTAATGATATGAGAGTAGTCTTTTCAACTTATCAATCAATAGAAGTCATTGAAAACGCACAAAAATCGGGGGGGGTATCCCGCCTTTAATTTAATTATTGCAGATGAGGCTCATAGAACTACAGGAGCCAAGGCGCTTAATGAGGATAGTACTTTCACTGAAGTGCATTCAAACAGTAATGTAAACGGTGAGTTACGTTTGTATCAAACTGCAACACCTAAAATTTATGATCAAAACACTAAAAAGAAAGCTAAAGAAAATAGTATTGTCGTTGCTTCAATGGATGATAAATCTATTTACGGTGATGAGATCTTTAGATTAGGTTTTGGGGATGCGGTTGCAAGAGGTATCTTAACGGATTACAAGGTATCGGTATTGGCAGTTAGTGAAAGTTATATTAATAAAGACATGCAGAAAATCATGTCTGCTGATAATCAATTGAAAGTTGATGATATTGGTAAAATTATCGGTGTTTGGAATGCTATGGTTAAGCGTGATGGTATTACTGGTGAAATTACCGGAGCACCAATGAAACGTGCAATTGCGTTTACTGATACGATTAAGCATTCTAAGCTTATTTCTAATGAGTTTAATCAAGTAGTTAATGATTATTTAGATTCTGATGACGATGATAATATTTCTGAGGATAGTTTTCACGTTGATGTTCACCATGTTGATGGTGGTCTTAATGCACTTGAAAAAGAATCTGAAATTGATTGGTTAGGTAATGATGATATAGAAGATAACCGTGCTAGAGTATTGTCTAATGTTCGTTTCTTAACTGAAGGTATTGATGTACCTAATCTTGATGCGATTATTTTCTTTAGTCCTAAAAAGTCTCAAGTTGATATTGTACAAGCTGTCGGTAGAATTATGCGTAAATCAGAGGATAAAGCATATGGTTATATAATTTTGCCAATCGTAGTAGCTGATGGAGTAGATCCTAATGTTGCTTTAGATAATGACAAGAAATATAAGCAAGTATGGCAAGTTCTAAATGCACTTCGTTCAACTGATGAAAGATTTGATGCGGAAGTTAATACTCTTGATTTAAACAAGAAAAAGTCAGGAAGAATTAATGTTATTGGCGTGGATTCTAGTCCAGATAAGACAGTTGACGAAGATACTCATAAAGAAGAGGAAAAGACAGAGCAACTAGAATTACCTTTAGAATGGCAAGAAATGCGTAAAGCATTTTATGGCAAGGTTGTTCAACATGTTGGTGATAGAAGATATCTTGAGGATTGGTCAAAAGATGTAGCGGATATTGCTACTATGTATGTACGTAGAATAAAAGACTTGATCGACAGTAATCAAGGAGCAAAATTAGCTTTCGATAAGTTTATTAAGTCTTTGCGTTTCAACATTAATGATTCAATTGGTGAAGAACAAGCAATAGAAATGTTAGCTCAGCACTTAATTACTGAACCTGTTTTTAATGCTTTGTTTAGTAGCTATAATTTTGTTAGAAACAATGCTGTTTCTAAATCAATGAATGATATTATTTCTGCATTTAAAGTCTTTGGATTTGCTAAAGAACAAGAGAAGTTAAAGCCTTTCTATAACTCTGTTAAATTGCGTGCTTCAGGAATTGATAATATTCAAGGTAAGCAAACTTTTATCATTCAACTTTATAATAGCTTCTTTAAGACCGCTTTTCCTCGCGTTACTGAATCAATGGGAATTGTCTTCACTCCAGTAGAAGTGGTTGATTTCGTCGTTCATTCAGTTGATTGGGCTTTAAATAAATACTTTGGGAAATCATTAGCAAGTAAAAACGTTCATATTCTAGATCCGTTTACTGGTACAGGTACTTTTATTACTAGAACTTTGTACTACCTAAAACAGCAAATGGATGAAGGAAAGATTACTTATGACGATATTTTACGTAAATATACACAGGAACTTCATGCAAATGAGATTGTATTGTTAAGTTACTATATTGCGGCGATTAACATCGAAGCTGTATTTGATGAAATTAATGGACCTGACAGGGGTTACAAGCCTTTTGATGGGATTGTATTAACTGACACCTTTGAAAGCACTGAGCGTGAAGGTACTCTTGATGATGATATGTTTGGTACTAATAATGAACGGTTAAAGAAACAACAAGAAATACCAATTACTGCGATTATTTCTAATCCACCCTATTCTGTAGGCCAGAAAAATGCTAATGATAATAATAAAAATATGCATTATGTTCAATTGGAAAGACAGATACAACAAACTTACATGACTAATGCTACTTTGACCCGTGGTACATATGATTCATATGTAAAAGCTTTTAGATGGGCTAGTGATCGTATAAATGACAAAGGAGTTATTGGCTTTGTAACTAATGGTAGTTTTTTAGATAGTAAAAGTACCGATGGGTTAAGAGCATCTCTTTATAAAGAATTTAATCATCTTTATATTTTTAATTTAAGAGGAAATCAACGTACCCAAGGTGAAGAATCACGAAAAGAAGGAGGAAAGATATTTGGTTCAGGTAGTCGGGCACCAATTGCAATAAGTATTCTTGTTAAGGATGGTTCTGATAAACATGAATTAGCATATTGGGATATAGGAGACTATCTTTCAAGAAAAGAGAAACTTAAAAGAATAAAGAAGTTTAATTCAATAGGAGATATGAACTGGGGTATTATTAATCCTGACCAAAATAATGATTGGATTAATCAAAGAGATCCCAATTATATGAAGTATACGATGATTGCTAATGAAGAAAACGCCCCTTTTTTTGAAAATGCGACTGGTTTTAATACTAATAGAGATACATGGGCAATATCTTTTTCGAAAGCAAAAGTAAGATTAAATATAAAGCGGTTAATTGATAACTATAATTCTGCTTTAGATCATGAGAAAAATGCCAATGATGTTTTAGGAATTAAGTGGTCTGCAAAACTAAAGCAACTTTATAAGAAGAATGATAA
>SKEL01000750.1_pt1 | contig 33725 bp, 20 predicted proteins | sample 4826741 | NCBI WGS metagenome assembly SKEL01 (sample SAMN11008810, study PRJNA524170) | human gut metagenome | biome: Human fecal sample; material: Feces; isolation source: fecal sample from pouch patient p33 | host: Homo sapiens | place: Israel: Tel-Aviv | collected 2016-03-22
ATTCAATAAAGAATAAAAATCAGTCAATTTCCCTTTTATAGCACCAAAAACTCTTTAATTTGATCAAAAAGAAGAGAATTTATTGTTTTTTGAACGGCAAATTTCCTTTATTCTCTTTTAATTCCCCTTTCTTTGCAATATCCTTTTAAAGAATTTATATCTAATAACTAACTATATTTATACCATGAACATGAAAAAGAATTTTCTAACAATGCTGCTTGCATTGGCTTTATGCAGTTCGACTTTTGCTCAATGGAAACCTGCCGGTGACAAAATCAAAACATCGTGGGGAGAACAGCTTGACCCTAAAAACGTATTGCCGGAATATCCGCGTCCTATCATGGAGCGCAACGACTGGAAAAACCTGAACGGGCTTTGGAAATATGCAATCACTCCCAAAGGTACTCCTGCACCTGCTGCTTACCAAGGCGATATTCTTGTTCCTTTTGCCGTAGAATCGTCTTTATCAGGCGTAGGCAAAATGATAAACGAGAAAGAAGAACTGTGGTACCAACGTACTTTCGACGTTCCTTCTGCCTGGCGTGGTAAACAAATCCTGTTGCATTTCGGAGCAGTAGACTGGAAAGCAGAAGTTTGGGTGAATGATGTAAAAGTAGGTGAACACACAGGCGGATTTACTCCTTTCTATTTCGATATTACTTCTGTACTTAATAAAGGAAATAATGACCTGGTAGTAAAAGTATGGGACCCTTCAGATCGTGGCGAACAACCCAGAGGAAAGCAAATAGCAAATCCTCATGGCATTTGGTACACTCCGGTTACAGGTATCTGGCAAACAGTGTGGTTAGAACCGGTTGCAACACAATACATCACTAATCTGAAAACTACTCCTGATATTGACAATAATTCTGTTAAGGTAGAAGTTGCCGCCAATACAACTTCTGCAGATAAAGTGGAAGTAAAAGTATTCGATGGCAAGAACCTTGTAGCCAAAGGCGCAGCGTTGAACGGAGTACCTGTTGAACTAGCAATGCCTACTAATGCTAAACTGTGGTCTCCGGACTCTCCTTTCCTCTACAACATGGAAGTGACTCTGTATAAAGACGGAAAAGCAATAGACCAGGTAAAGAGTTATACGGCTATGCGTAAATATTCTATCCGCAAAGGTCAGAATGGCATCACTCGCCTGCAATTGAACAACAAAGACTATTTCCAGTTCGGTCCGCTCGACCAGGGATGGTGGCCTGACGGTTTGTATACTGCACCGACAGATGAAGCATTGGTTTATGACTTGAAGAAGACGAAAGACTTCGGCTACAACATGGTACGTAAGCACGTCAAAGTAGAACCTGCACGCTGGTACACTCATTGCGACCAATTAGGATTGATCGTATGGCAAGATATGCCGAACGGTGGTCCTAGCCCACAGTGGCAGGCACGCAACTACTTTAACGGCAGAGAAGTGATTCGTTCCGCTGCTTCGGAGGCTAACTACCGCAAAGAGTGGAAAGAAATCATCGACTGTCTGTATTCTTATCCGAGTATCGCCGTATGGGTTCCTTTCAATGAAGCATGGGGACAATTCAAGACTCCGGAAATCGTAGCATGGACTAAAGAATACGATCCTAGCCGCCTGGTGAATCCTGCCAGTGGTGGTAATCACTATACTTGTGGCGATATTCTCGACCTTCACCACTATCCGGGTCCGAACATGTTCCTTTACGATCCGAGACGCGCTACCGTATTGGGTGAATATGGAGGTATCGGCTTGGTAGTAGAAGGAAACACTTGGGTGAATGACAAGAAAAACTGGGGTTATGTGAAGTTCAATACATCGGACGAAGTAACGAACGAATACATTAAGTATGGCAAACATCTGTTGGAATTGATCCAGAAAGGCTTCTCTGCTGCCGTATATACCCAGACAACAGACGTAGAAGGTGAAATCAACGGTCTGATGACTTATGACCGTAAAGTAATCAAGATGAATGAAGCTAAAGTCAGAGAAATCAACCAACTGATCTGTAACTCTCTGAATAAATAATAAATAGAATAATACTCTTTTCCTTGTTGAATATCAAGACAGCACCTTTGAATTTTTAAATTCGAGGTGCTGTATTTTCATTTATAATAAGAAAGCTCTCCCATTGTCATCAGTCAGAGAGCAATGTTTCATTTAAAGGAGATTTTTATGAACAGCAAGCATATCTTCTTATCCACCTTAATCGGTCCCTTAGTAATTCCGTCACTCAATGCAGCCGAAACCAACAGACCCAACATACTATTTGTCATTTCTGACGACCAGTCTTACCCGCACGCATCGGCTTACGGATCACCCATAGCTAAAACACCGGCATTTGATTTTGTAGCCCGTAACGGCTGGTTATTCAACAATGCGTTCGTTACTTCTCCGGGAAGCAGTCCTTCGCGAGCTTCTATCTTAACCGGACTTTATCCCTGGCAAATAGCAGAAGCAGGCACTCATGCTTCCTCCTTCCCTGCCAAATATAAATGCTTTCCTGATATTTTGGCGGAAGCAGGTTATCATGTTGGCTGCACAGGGAAAGGATGGGGTCCCGGCGACTGGAAAATATCGGGACGAAAGCATAACCCTGCAGGTCCGGAATACAATAAAAGACACATTCAACCTCCTTTCAAAGGAGTGTCCAATACCGATTATTATCAAAACTTTAAAGAATTTCTCCACGCCAGAAAGGAGAAACAGCCTTTCTATTTCTGGGTCGGTTCACGTGAGCCGCATCGTCCTTATGAAAAGGATAGCTGGAAAAAAGCCAATAGAAAACTGGCCGATGCAAAAGTTCCTTCTTTTCTTCCCGATAAGGAGGCCATAAAAGGAGATTTATTAGACTATGGAACGGAAATAGAATGGTATGACAGCCAATTATCCCGTATCCTTGACACATTGAAAGAAGAGGGCGAATTAGAAAATACCCTGATTATTGTCATGGCAGACAATGGAATGCCTTTCCCCGCAGCCAAAGCAACTTGTTTTGAATATGGTATCCATATTCCAATGGCTATATGCTGGATAGGTAAGATTAACGAAGGAGGTATCAGCGATGAATTTGTAAGTGGTGTCGATCTGGCCCCAACGATCCTTGATGCAGTCGGTATACCAAATAAAGGGCAAATGATAGGTATCAGCCTACTACCCTATCTTCAGAAAAAGAGAAAAAACACAGGAAGAACGATGGTTTTTGCAGGAAGAGAACGTCATGCTTCTGCGCGATATAATAATTGGGGATATCCGAGCCGTGCATTAAGAACAAAAGATTTTCTTTATATCAGAAACTTCCGTCCGGAGAGATGGCCTGCAGGTGACCCTTGCGCTATTGATAAAAAAGGGAAACTAGAAGCAATGCATAGTGCTTATTACGACATAGACCAATGTCCGGCATGGGACTTCATTGTCAGCAACAGAGATGACAGAGAAATATATCCTTATTTTCTGAAAGCAGCAGGGAAACGACCTTATGAAGAATTGTATAATGTATCTACCGATCCCGGTTGCCTTCATAATTTAGTTGGAAATGGTAAATGCACTGAAAAGCTAAATAATCTCCGTAAAGAAATGGACAAATTACTTAAAAAGACCAAAGATACACGCTACTTAGATGATCCGACTCAAGATGACATCTGGGAAACTTATCCGCGTTTGAGTGGAGCAATGCGTACCTTCCCAGCACCTTTGCTCACTGACTAACATCATTCAGGCACGAATTACACGGATTAATAGGGACAAGTTTATTCTCTTTCCGTAAGATCCGTGTAATCCATGCCTACTAGTAAAAAAGTATACAGTATATTATATTCCCTCCTCTTCCTGCATGAAGATCTTTACCTGATTCCAACTATTCTTCGTATCATTCGATACTTTTTCACCAGGAGTAGAACGGCCATTCTCTACATATTGCTTCATAGCCCGTTTCATTTCTTTCACCTCATTTTCGTAACGCTTATCACCGATAATGTTTTCTTTTTCCGAAGGATCTTTCACGATATCAAACAATTGCATCGGAGGGAACTTCGCCACATCAGAAGGTTTGACAGGATAAGAAAAGCCACCCGAACCTCCGTAGAACACCAATTTCAGTTGGGAAGTACGCAAAGACAAATACCCCTCTCCCGCTTCGTGCACCAAGTCTTTACGCGCAGAAGCACCTTTCTTACTCAATATCGGCCACATACTGTAACTGTCAACAGCTTCTTCTGTCTCCAAATTGTGGTTAAGCATTTGGGCAAAAGTGGCATAAAAGTCTATCAATGAGACTAGAGAGTTGTTTGTCTCTTTCCCATATTTTCCTTTCCAGGAGACAATAAGGGGAATTCTGTGTCCGCCTTCGTAAATATCGCTTTTGTAGCCTCTGTAGATGTAACTAGGAAAATGTCCTTTCTTTTCCATATCTTTCACTCCGATATAACCGGCACACCCATTATCCGAAGCAAAGACAATGATGGTATTATCCAGTTGCTTGTTCTTCTTCAATGTTTTTACGATTTGGCGCACCATGTCGTCTATCATGACTACGAAATCGCCATAAGGACCGATACTGGTTTTGCCCTGAAACTCTTTCGAAGGCAATATAGGGGTGTGAGGAGCAGTAATAGGCAAATATAAAAAGAATGGTTTCTTGCTGTCTTTCTGCTCATTGATGTAGTTCAGGCTATGACGAATGATGTTGGGAAAACATTCTTCCGGCTTGAAATCGGCCCCTGCCAATCCTCCGTGCATCAGTAAAGCCAGATTCTTCTTTTGGGGTTCTATCACATGATCGGGGATAGAGGTTGCTTTGTTATTTTCCACATAAACATAGGGAGAAATATCCAATGAAGCGGGTATGCCGAAATAGTAATCAAATCCTCTGTCGGTGGGTCCGTTCTTGATCGGAAGCGAGAAATCTATATCTTTCATACTTCTGCCATTGTTCGTATATCCCCAGTCCCAACCTAAGTGCCATTTACCGATACAAGCGGTATTATAGCCATTCGCTGAAAACATTTGCGCGATTGTGCGACGTTCAGGATCAATCATTGCAGGCGAATCGCCATCAAGACCACCTCGTTTCAGCTTAGTTCGCCACGGATACCTTCCGGTCAGAAGAGAATATCTGGAAGGAGTGGATAAAGCGGAAGAAGCATGGGCATCCGTAAAGGCAATCCCGTGCTCGGCCAATTTGTCAATGTTAGGAGTATGGATTTTAGATTCGGGATTAAAGGCCGAGATGTCTCCATAACCCAAATCATCCGCCAATATAAATACAATATTGGGCGTTTGCGCTTTTACAGCAGCAGCTATAAGAAGTGCAGAGGAGATTGTGATTAGTTTATTCATATATTGAATGTATTAAAGCTATAGTTTATGTATGATATAACCTATCTCTTCATGTTTTCCAACCGACATGCCCGGATTATCTGACTGACATCTCAATCGTTCCACTCCAGTAGACAAGTCTTTTCACTCCAGTGAACGAATCTATGCACTCTAGTGAACAATCCTCGTCACTCTAGTGGAACGATTGAGATGCTCTATCAATAACTGGACGATAACGAATGAAAAACATGCCGGCATAGGGTTGTTTGAATGATAAGTACCTTTCATCTGTTTTCAATGTAAATAAGATCAGCAACCATCGTCTATGCAGTCATCATGAGAAATGTATGAGAAATGCAGGATGAATACAGGATGAATACAGGACAGATATATGAGAAATCATTGAAAAACGAATGAGAAATAGCCGTTTTTTCGTTAAAATATCTGTAAAAAGTATGAGAAATGCCTGTATAGAAAGCATTTCTCATACTATATACCACTGATTATAAACTCATTATCTGGATTTTATGAGAAATGAGAAATAAAAAAAGATAAATCTCTTTCAGAGAGCAAGCCAAGCGGTAGCATTACGAATATTATACATTGGCTGCTTTCTTCTGCTTATTCTTAGGAGCACGCGGCCGGTCTTTATCAGCTCCGGTATCATTTTGCTGTTTCATCCATTTTTGCAGTTCCATCGTCAGTTCTGCCTTCTTCTTACTATATTTCTTCACATCCGCCAGATTATTCATTTCGAACGGATCTTTCTTGATATCATATAGTTCGAACTCGGGACGATTCTTATAGCGATTCATGATTTTATGTGCCTGATCCGTGTCCTGTGCTTTCCACGAGAGATACCATTCTGCCTTTTCAATATGCTTTTCTACGTATGTTTCCTTCGGAGTCAAGTTCCAGATTAGACGATAGCGTCCGTCTGAAATAGAACGGATTGGATATGCCGGACCTTCCGGAACATTGTTGTGAACATGATAAGCATACTTATGGTGTGTCTTTGTTTTCCCTTGAAATACATCTACCAGACTCTTTCCATCTATTACGTCAGGCACCTTTCCGCCTGCAACATCGATAAATGTAGGAAGAAGGTCTTCATATTGCACAATAGCGGAAGTCTCCGTACCGGGTTTAATGACACCCGGCCAGGAAGCCACCATCGCCGACTTGACACCGGCACTCCAATTGGTCCATTTGGCTCCGGCAAATTGCGTACCCTGCTCGGATATGAAAATGACAAGAGTGTTCTGCAGCAGATTCTTTTCTTTCAGAATCTGCATAGCGTCACCCACCTGCTGATCGAGCAAGCCGACTTCCGCCAAATATCTGGCATAGTATTCACGTGTTACTTCCGTGTCGATAAACTGTGGCGGCAACTGAAGTTTCTTCCGGTCGAAGACGGAAGCGTCACCACCCGTCCAGGGAGCGTGCGAATTAATAGAAGCCAAGACAAGGCAGAAAGGTTGGGAAGCATCACGCTCCATAAACTTCTCGATACCTTTGGTATGATAGTCAGTGTTTGTACTTGTACATCCTTCAGGAAATCCCGGTACTTTTTCGAAGGGGAAGTTAGCCAAAGGTTTGATATGCCATTTCCCGGCCAATCCAACCCGATAACCCAGATTTCCCAGATAAGTGGGAAGAGATTTTACATCGGCATTGACCGAGCTATGGTTGGCGTAACCGCCGTGATGCATCGGATACATACCTGTATAAACACAATGCCGGGTAGGCGTACTCATCGAAACAGAATTATACGCACTGTTGAACTTTATCCCCTGTCGAGCCAATGCATCTATATGGGGAGTCTTGTTGTTGACCGCTCCGAAACAGCCTATATCGTAATAGGAGCAGTCATCGGCTATGATTAATAATATATTAGGCTTTGAAGGAGTTTGGGCAAACCCGTTTCCTATCGCCAATCCGCCTAAGAGGCATAAACTAATCATTGATTTTTCCATCTTGTATTATTTTCAATTCATAGGGTTAACAGATTCAACGTACTACTTTCCATTCTTTAGGAGCTTTGAATCCGTCACGACCTTTACCGTAAGGTACTTCCGGTATACAAGGAGTGATCGTGTCATATTTCAGGGCAACCTCATACAAAGCTTTCACAATTTTCTCGTTTCCTGCGCTGGCATTTTTCTTTTCGTAAGGATCTGTTTTATAATCAACCAGGAAGTCCTGTTTCAAATCCAGTCCCGGTTTCATACCTTTTCTTATCAGTTTATAGTCTTTATTGACTACTGCTCCGTGTCCCAGATAAAAATCGCGGTCGATACAGGCCTTTTTACCGTTTAATACAGGGAGGATGCTGATACCGTCATATTCACGTTTCGGACGGCTGTGATCTCCTACCAAATCTTTCAATGTGGGAACAAGATCAACAAAACCTGTCACCTGTGAACTCAAGTTCTTATATTGTTTCTCTGCTTTCTTCCAATAAAGAACAGCCGGTGCATGTACCCCTCCATCCCACTCGTCAAATTTATGTCCACGCAAAGGTCCTGATGAAGATCCCGGAACACCGGCAGTGCCGTTATCACTAAAGAAGATAAAGAAAGTGTTGTCCATAATTCCTTTCTTCTTCAAGGCATCTACAATAGCACCGATTCCCCTGTCCATACAGGAAACCATTGCACTATAAGTCACTTTCTTCTGTTCTTTCGGTGTCAGGCTGTCGAAATTGTCAGTATAGAGTTTTATATCTTTTTCCTGTGCCTGCAAAGGGGTATGAGGTGCGTTATAGGCCACATACAACATAAACGGACCTTCTTTCTCGTATGCATCGATACAGCGGATGGCTTCTTTGGTTATCAATTCGGTAGAATATCCTTTGTCGTGGCAGGTTTCCCAGTCGTTGTGCCAGTCCAGTTCACCTTCACGCGTCAGGTCGAAATAATCTATCGCACCGTTCAGATGACCATAGAAATGCGAAAAGCCCCTATTCATCGGATAATGCACTTTCTTGGTATGCCCCAGATGCCACTTACCAATAATGGCTCTGTTCTTATATCCGTTACGTGCCAGCATATCGGCCATCGTTTCTTCATTCTCATCCAGTCCGTCCTCACGCCAGGGCGGAATAACAGCCGAACGGACACCAAACCGGTTCGGGTAACGTCCCGTCATCAGCCCCGCACGGGTAGGCGTACTGATGGGAGAAGTGTAAAAGCGTTCGAGTTCCACTCCTTCGCCCACCAGAGCATCCAAACAGGGAGTCTTGATTTCACTACCATGAAATCCTACATCACCCCAACCCAAATCGTCGGCCAATACAATCACAATATTAGGACGCTCTGTCTGCGCATGAAGAAATGCCGGAAGCAGAGTACATCCACAAAGCAAACCAAAAAATTCTTTTTTCATGATATACGATTTATAAATAACATTCTGTGTTTCATTCGTTTTGATGTGTGACGGTTTATTTTCTCTTTCCCGGCATGTGTTCGAAGGCACGCATCTCGGTAGGTTGTCCTTCGTCTCCACAATCCTTCATCCAGCGTTTCAACTCTTTATCCAAGCGGCTGATGGTAGAAGCTTGTTTCGCGTCCTCCGCCAGATTCTTCATACAATACGGGTCGTTCTTCACATCATACAATTCGATAGCCGGACGATGCTGGTATTTAGTCGTCATCGCTTTTGCATGACTATCCGTTTCCGCCAGACTTTTCCACTCTTTAAACAAAGGAGATTTTGTTTCAACATTCTGGAAAGTAGCTTCCGGGGTGAGATTGACAATATATCTGTATCGGCCGTCGTATACCGAACGGATGCCATAATAAGGCGATCCGGCATTGATGCCTCTCGTGGTCTGAAGGGAGAAAGAATATTTCTTGTGTGCTTTCTTCTTGCCTGTCAATACCGGTTTAAAGCTTTCTCCATCTACTTTTGCCTGCGGCTTTCCTCCTATTATATCGACAAAAGTAGGGACAATATCTACGTATTCTACCAACGCGTCACTTACGCTTCCCGGCTTAACCACTCCCGGCCAACGAACGATACAGGCAGAGTGTACCCCCGCATCATAACAAGTCCATTTGGCAAAAGGCAGGCTGTTGCCTTGTTCGCTCAAATATACGACAACAGATTTATCCGTCATTTTTTCCTGATCCAAGATAGAAAGGACATTACCAAATTCCTGATCCATATAATTGATCTCTGCCAGATAATGGGTAAACAACTCGCGAGTCTGGGGAATATCTACATACATAGGAGGCAGTGTCAGTTTGTCCGCATTAAATTGAGAGGCATCGCCTTTATTCCAGGGAGTATGTGGTTGATTGGAAGCTACAAACAGACAGAAAGGTTCGCCTTTCGCCTTGCAATCGGAAATAAATTTCTGAATTGCTTCAAAATTCAAGTCCCCACCTTTCAAAGGAGGTACATAAAGGTCGAAAGGAAATACTGATTTCGGGGCAATATGCGATTTTCCGATCAATGCGACTTTATAACCCAACGGTTGCAGATGATGTACAACGCTCAATGTTCCTTCATTGGCACAAGTATGATTGGGGTAAGCTCCGCTGCGTACAGGCCACAAACCGGTATATAGATTGTGCCGGGTAGGCGATGACATCGGAACAGCCTGATAGGCTTGTGTGAAGCGTACTCCCTGTGTGGCAAAGTGGTCGATATTCGGAGTCTTCGAATCAACACTGCCATAACAGCCCAAATCATAATGAGAACAATCGTCGGCTATGAACAATAGGAAGTTCGGTTTTTCCGTTTGCTGGGCGAAAGACAGGCTGGTAGCTCCCAAAGCTACGGATGCACTTACTAGTAATTTATTCATTTTGTGTTCCTCCTTTATTTATTTCTTCGGATGTTTCGGTAATACAAAGTTTGCATTCGCCCATTTCTCCCATTCGGCAACTAACTTGGTAAGCACTTCAGGGTGCTGTTCTGCCAGATTGTTACGTTCGGTACGGTCTTTAACCACATCGTACAATTCCCACTCTTTTCCTTTTTCGTCGCGGATTGCTTTCCAGTTTCCCCAGCGGATCGCTCTATTGTTCTGATGTTCCCAATACATATATTCATGTATAGAATCTGCTTTCTTTTGAATAGCAGGAAAAAGGCTACTGCCTACCAATGGATATATTTTGTTTCCGCCGTGATAAGTTTCCGGATAGGCGGCTCCTGTTGCTTCCAGGATGGTCGGCATAATGTCCGGCAGATAACCGGGAACACGACACCATTCACCTTTTTTATTCTTCAGATTGCTTTTCCACGACACGATGAGAGGGGTAGAAATACCTCCTTCATAAGAGCGGCATTTGTATTTACGGAACGGAGTATTGGAAACCTGTGCCCATGCTCTTCCGTAAGAAGGGAACACGCTACAAGCCGGATTGTTGATTTCAGACACTTTCCCGCCTCCCAATTCAGCGTATGGCTCGGCACAAGCACCGTTGTCGGACAAGAACATAACAAGCGTGTTATCCAGTTTATGATTCTTCTTCAGGTAGTCCAGCAGTTTTCCTACATTATAATCTACACAATGCACCTGCGCTGCATAAACGGCCATCCGGTAGGCTACTTCATCTTTTTCCTTCTCTGTCAGTTCGTCCCACTTCCGGTTTTCCCATTCGGCGAACTCTGTATTCGAGTCAATAATTCCCAACTTAGCCATCCGCTTCCGTCTTGCTTCACGAATTTCATCCCATCCTTTCTCACGATAGATCTTCGTGAATTTTTGAATATCTTCTTCTTTTGCCTGCAACGGCCAGTGAGGAGCGTTAAATGCCAGATATAGGAAGAAAGGTTTATCATCTTTCTGTTCGTCAACAAAGCGGATTGCATAATCGGTAAATGCATCTGTTGTATAATAGGGTGCTTCCGGCTCCGGAAGTTTTGTATTGTCAAGGGTTAAGCCGCGTCCTCCCGATGGACGGAGATAACTGCAAGCTCCTGCCAAAATTCCATAGAAGCGTTCAAATCCCCGTTGCAAGGGCCACTTTTCTTCTCCATGCATTCCCAGATGCCATTTACCTGCCATATAGGTATGGTAGCCGCCTTCTTTCAGAACTTCGGCTATTGTGACACAATTGCGGTTGAGGAATCCTTTGTATCCCGGCACTCCCCAATCATTCGGACTCTTCTGGCCGGGATTTTTAAACGGGTCTTCGGACATCTGACCGATACCTGCCTGATGTTGATATAGCCCTGTCATTAAACTGGCCCGGGCGGGGCATGAACGTGAGGTGTTGTAGAATTGTGTGAAACGTACTCCTTTGGATGCCAACGCATCAATATTAGGGGTCAGTATTTCTCCACCGTAGCAGCCGATATCGGAATAACCCATATCATCTACCATAATCAGTACGACATTCGGCTTCTCTTGTGCCGAACAAAACGATGCCATCAGTAAGGGGGCAGTCATTAAGAAATTCTTCTTTACCATAGTATTATCAATTATCTGGAAAACAAAAGTAGAGAAGTTTATGGAAAAGGAAGGAAAAATGCTAATCAATAAAGAACAAAATCAGGTATATGTGATACCCGAAAAGAAAATTCCCTATTTAAAAGACAATAGTTCCCTTCTATTTTCAACATTTGATTCAATGTTACCACCAATGTTTTTTAGAATGAACAGCTTTTTTCTTTTATTGAACAATATGTTTCCTCTTTTGTATGTCAAATGTCCTATCTTTGTATAAACTAATACACTTTGCGCACAAAACGCAAAACAAAAAAAATAAATAATGAAAAAGGCACATCTGATTTTGGCCGGCTTATTGTTATCCTTTACATTAAACGCAGCCAATGATATTCCTCGTCCGGAATATCCAAGACCTCAATTTGAAAGATCCGAATGGATTAATCTCAACGGTGAATGGACATACGAGTTCGATTTCTCCAATTCGGGGAAAAGCCGGCGGTTGACAACAGCCAAGCAATTCAGTAATACGATTACCGTCCCTTTCTGTCCTGAAAGTAAACTGTCAGGAGTGAATTATACCGATTTTATCAATCAGATGTGGTACCAACGTCCCATATCCATACCTTCCGACTGGGAGGGAAAGAAAATCATACTGCACTTCGGAGCGGTCGATTATTATGCAGAAGTCTTCATTGACGGGCATTATGTAGGCAGTCATTATGGAGGAAGTTCTTCTTTTTCAATGGATGTAACTCCTGCCGTCAAAGCGGGACAAAAGCACAACCTAGTTGTTTATGTCACGGATGATGCCCGTTCAGGGCTTCAAACTATCGGTAAGCAATCTACCCGGATATCTCCTTATGGATGTTTCTACTCCCGTGTCACAGGTATTTGGCAAACCGTATGGATGGAAGCTGTTTCTCACTATGGTCTGAAATCAGCCGTAACCACTCCGGATATTGATGAAGAGCAGTTAATCATCACACCCGAATTTTATCAGGCATCCAATGATAGGACGCTTCAAATCACCTTGTATGACAATCAGAAAAAGGTGGTTCAAAAAACTGTAAAATGTAACAACGGAACTCCTGTCATCCTTCCCATTAAAAACATGAAACTCTGGAGTCCCGAAGATCCACACCTTTATGATATTGTCTACAGTATCAAAAGTCCGACCGGAGAAACCGTAGATGAGGTAAAATCTTATATAGGTATGCGTAAGGTGCATACGGCAGATGGAATGATCTATTTAAACAATGAACCTTACTTTCAACGCCTCGTCTTAAATCAGGGATATTATCCGGATGGACTCTGGACTGCTCCAAACGACGAAGCTCTGAAAAATGATATTCTATTAAGCAAAGCTGCCGGATTCAACGGAGCACGTCTTCATCAGAAGGTATTTGAAGAAAGATTCCATTACTGGGCCGACAAATTGGGATTTATAACTTGGGGAGAATCTCCCAACTGGGGGATGAATATCAAGAACGAAGTAGCATCACGCAACTTCCTTAGCGAATGGGCAGAAGTTATCACACGGGATCGCAACCACCCGTCAATCATCACCTGGGTTCCCTTCAATCAGCCGCTTGAAGACGCATTAACCCTCCTGACGGGTACAATGATGCGCCTGTGCATCGGTACCTATCAACTGACCAAAGCCATAGACCCTTCACGTCCTGTGAACGGTATTGCAGGAGATGTGCATTTCATGAGTGATATATGGAGCATCCGAAACTACGAATCTGATGCCATGCGTTTTGCACAGCACTTGAAGCCTAACAACAGAATGGCATTTTACAACAACCAGCCTTTTTTCATCGGAGAATTCGGAGGTATACTTTGGACAGAATCTACCAAACGGGATAACTCATGGGGGTATGGAGGTATGCTCACCAACGAAGAAGGATTCTACGAACGGCTGGAAGGGTTGATACAGACAATAGCTTCCTCACCGGACGTTACAGGATTTTGCTACACGCAATTGACCGACATTGATTTAGAGAAAAATGGAATTTATTATTATGACCGACGTCCCAAGCTGGATATGCAGCGTATTAAGACTATCTTCGAAAAGATTCCAAGCAGACCGAAAAAGATAAAATAGTAAGCTATCATGAAGAACAAACTATTCATACTGATACTCATTGTATGTAATCTCCTGACCGCGTATGTGTCAGGAGAAGTACCTCCCGCCAAGGTTGTATTCCAACAATACATGAACCAGGCACAAACATTTGCCAACAACTTTCCACGGGAGAAGGCGTATTTGCATTTTGACAATACGAGTTATTACGTCGGAGATACGATCTGGTTCAAGGCTTATGTCACTCTTGCTGAACAACAGACTTTCAGTCAGATCAGTCGTCCTCTATATGTAGAGTTGGTAGACCAGACAGGGCATATAGCAGATAAACAAATCATCAAACTGACACAGGGAGAAGGAAACGGACAATTCATTCTTCCCCCTTCCATGTTATCCGGCTATTACGAGGTACGTGCCTATACCCGCTGGATGCTTGCTTTTAATGAACCACAGTACTTTTCGCGCACTTTTCCTATTTATCAACTGACAAATAGTGATAAGCTGGAACGTAGTATCACGACTTACGAACTTAGTTCGTCGATGGAGAACCGTCCGTCGGAAACAGAGGAGAAGTTAAATGTACGCTTTTTCCCTGAAGGAGGACAATTAGTGGAGGGGGTGACTTCGCAAGTGGCTTTCAAGGCGGAGAGTAAAAATGAAGGGAATATCGAATTATCGGGAACGATCTATACCAAAGAAGGGGCAGAAATCACTTCTTTCGAGACTTTGCACGATGGAATGGGGCGTTTTGAATATACGCCTTCAGCTCAACCTGCGATTGCTAAAGTCGATTTTCAAGGAAAGAAATATGAATTTACCCTTCCACAGGCATTGCCTAACGGGTATGTTTTGAGCACTGTCAGTAATGCCGGTGCCCTTTTGGTGAGAGTTTTCTGTAATGCCGCTACTCCTCAAGATACACTGGCTGTATTTATCAGTCATCAGGGACGCCCGTATGTTCATCAATTGATTAGTTGCCGGTCGGATGCTCCGCAGGAGTTTATTCTACCCACCCGTAAGCTACCGGCAGGCGTACTGCAAGTCAGCCTCATCAACCGGGCAGGCAATACATTGTGCGAACGTTTTGTCTTTGCCAATCCGCGTGCTCCCCTGCAAATATCGACAAAAAAATTGAAAGAGGTGTATGCTCCCTACGCTCCCATCCGTTGTGAATTGCAAATAAAGAATGCTAAGGGGGAACCTGTGTCCGGAGAATTGTCGGTCAGCATCCGGGATGGTGTCCGGTCGGATTATTTGGAGTATGACAACAATATTTTCACTGACCTGCTATTAACCTCCGATTTAAAAGGATATATCCATCAACCCGGTTATTACTTTGCGTCTCCGTCTCCGCGGAAGCAAACCGAACTGGATGTTTTATTGATGGTGCACGGATGGCGTAAATACGACATGAGCCAGGCCATCTCTACCGCTCCTTTCACTCCGCTTCAATTGCCGGAAACACAATTAGCACTGAACGGGCAGGTGAAATCAACCATTCTCAAAAATAAACTGAAAGATATTGCGCTTAGCGTGATCGTGAAGAAGGACGATCAATTCATAACCGGAGGAACCGTGACCGATGAAAACGGCCGTTTCACCATTCCGGTGGAAGATTTTGAAGGAACGACGGAGGCAGTGATCCAAACCCGGAAAGTCGGTAAAGAACGTAATAAGGATGCTTCTATCCTGATCGACCGTAATTTCTCCCCCGCTCCGCGGGCTTACGGCTACAAGGAGCTTCATCCAGAATGGAAAGACTTGGCCTACTGGCAACAGAAAGCCGAGAGTTTTGATTCTCTATACATGGATTCTATCCGAAAGGTAGAAGGACTTTATGTATTGGATGAGGTGGAAATAAAAAGTAAACGCCGGCAAGGAAGTAATATGGCTACTAAAATCAATGAGAAAAGCATCGACGCTTATTACGACGTACGCCGTTCTGTAGATTTATTACGTGACAATGGGAAGATTGTCACAACTATTCCGGAATTAATGGAAAAGTTGAGTCCGCAATTCGATTGGGATCGTAGCAATGACAAGCTTACTTATCGGCAGAAACCGATCTGCTATATTATGGATAATCACATTTTGTCCGAAACAGAAACTCAAATGATGTTGACCGAGGTGGATGGATTGGCCTCTATCATTATTAGCAAAGGCACTGGAGGTATCGATGACGACATTATCCAAAATACAAAGATGTCCGAGGTGACCGATAGCACGGGAGTCGATATAAGCAAACTGGATAAATATAGTGTTTTCTACCTGATTCCCCTACCCAGACGCGATGTGTTGAATAAAAGTCAGAGTGCCGTACTTGGTACCCGACAAACCGTTATCCAGGGATATACCCGTCCTTTGGAATATTATTCTCCTGCCTACCCGACCAAGGAACTGTATATGGACAAAGTTGATAAAAGACGGACGTTATACTGGAATCCATCCGTACAAGCTGATGAAAATGGAAAAGCGGTGATTGAATGCTATAATAATCAATATTCCACTCCATTGATTATTCAAGCGGAAACGCTGGGAAAAGATGGACAGATAGGAAGTATGAGGTATTCTACCATTGGACAAATAGAATAATATTCCTTACTACAAAAGAGTAAGTATACGAACAAGAACATTCTGAAAATTTTCACTTTTCTATCCTAACAAGAGTAATTTTCACTTTCAAAAAGGCAACTAGCTCATTGCGAGTCAGTTGCCTTATATATTTTTTTAATTCAAAGAATATCCCATTACAAGTATGTTTGGCACTTAATAATGACAGTATATCTTATAAAACACGAAGTTTCTTAATCTTTTTCGCTTCTGGTTTTTCCGGTAATTTTTCACCATTTACTCTCACATTCTCGAAAATAATATTCTCACCATGCTCCAAGCGATAGTCCGACACAGCCTTATCTACGGTGATATTCTTCAACGTAATGTTTCTTATAGGTAGTTCCGGGAATCCAGCCATGGATATAGCACACTCATTCGTTTGCCCACAAGTTACGTTTTCGACCGTAATCTTGTTGAACAAGGTAGGATGAAATCCCGATCGCTCTCCCTTATAATTCGGTTCTACGCGAACCAAAGCTGTGCGCACCGAGTCAGCCTGTATGTTGCGAACATAAATATTTTCGAGATATCCCCCTCTGTCAAGATTCGATTTGAAATAGATGGCATTCGATGATTTAAGGATACTAATATTTTCTATAAATACATTACGTACACCTCCCGATATTTCGCTTCCGATACATACCCCGTTTATTTTTGACCAAAAGGTGCAATTGCGAATGACGACATTTTCAGTAGGCTGTCCAATACGCCAAGCATCATTATCCCGTCCCGACTTAATAGCAATAGCATCATCGCCCGTGGAGAAAGTACAACCTTCAATCAAAACGTTGCTGCATGATTCAGGATCACAACCATCGTTATTTCGATTATGACTGTCAACCGTTACATCACGAACAATAACATTATTGCAAAATATCGGATGGATCACCCAGAACGGTGAATCTTTGATTGTGATACCTTCAATACGCACATTTGCACAGCCATACGGTTCGATAAACCCTGGACGTAATCTGAAACCCTCTCCAAATATACGCCTGTAAATAGGCAGGTTTTCACGTCCCATTCGTCTTAGTATTTCCTTGTCTATATTCTGATTATCAGCCCAGGCAGAAAATTTCTTGGAACCATTGCCATTTATCGTGCCTTTTCCAGTCAAAGCGATATTCTGTACATGATAAGCGTAAATCAGCGGGGAATAATTAAACAATTCCGTACCTTCCCATCGTGTAATTACCGCGGGCAAATAATCTTCCTGGTTACTACTAAAATTCAATATAGCACCATCTTCCAAATGGATATTGACATTACTCTTAAATACCAGCGGTCCATTCATATAATAAGTTCCTGCAGGTACAATTATTCTACCGCCGCCTTGATCACTACATTGTGTTATAGCCTTATCAAAAGCACCTTTGCAAGGCATTCTCCCATCTGCTACAGCACCAAAATCAGCAATGTTGTATGTCTTATCAGGAAAAGTCACCGGATTAAGTTCTGCTACTATTTTGTCCGCTATATCCCAAGGTGAACTTTTTGCTGCAAGATTTGCTGTATTTGTCACTATTAAAATAAACACTATTAAGAAACTCTTCTGCATCTGCATATCCAAATTATTATATGGAACTTTCATTTGTACTTATTTTTATTCCCAAAAGAATAAGATCTTTAGATATATCAATGAGGATGAATGATTCTTAATCAAGAACAACCTCATCCCCATTATTCATTCAATGTTCTATTCATTCCGTTTTAAATGGAATGACAGTTATTTCTTTTTCTGTCCCGGGTAAGGTTCTACCATGCAACGCTTAGCCCATGCTTCGTATGCTTTTGACATTTCTGCCACTTTCTCCGGATATTTAGCAGCCAGATCATGTTGCTCGCTCCGGTCTTCATTCAGGTTGTATAATTCCCATTGAGAGTTATTTTTCGGGCGAACTAATTTCCAGCCATCATTGGAAAGAAAAGCACGTTCGTTGAAGTGTTCAAAGCCCAGATAGTCGTGTCCCTTGCGATGTCCGGTCTTGAAGATAGGAAGCAAGCTCTTTCCTTCCATTGGAAGAATATCATGTCCTTTATAGGTAGTTGGATATTCAGCATCCGCTAAATCGACACAAGTAGCCATGATGTCCATCACATGACCTATTTCAGATGTCATGCCACCCACGTTCTTTTTAATTCCTTTCGGCCAATGAGCAATCATCGGAGTACAGATTCCTCCCTCATAAGATTTAGCTTTCCAAAAGCGGAATGGAGTATTCGCTACATTAGACCAACGGGCTCCCAATGAAGCGTATGTAGTCTGTGGTCCAGGCAATACTTGTTTATTACGCGGGTAAATGATTTTCTTTCCATCACGAGTCATATCCGGACGGTCGTTCTCTCCACCAGACATGTTCTGGCAGTCTTCGTTACTGCAACCATTATCAGACAAGAAAAGAATCAATGTATTATCAAGCTGTCCGGTCTTTTTCAAAGCCTCGATAATTTGTCCAATACCCTGATCTACACGGTCGATCATTGCAGCGTGAACGGCCATCGCACGGGCATCCCATTCTGCATGTGGATTGTCTTCCCATTTGTCATGAAACTGACGTTCGGACAAAAAGTTATCCATTCCCGGAAAAATACCCAACTGCTTCTGACGTTCGTAGCGGGCATTACGGATAGCTTCCCAACCTACTTTATAAGTATCCTTATATTTCTCAATATCTTCAGGAAGTGCATGCAGCGGCCAATGCGGTGCTGTATAAGCCAAGTACATAAAAAATGGTTTGTCATCCTTTGCATATTCTTCCACTTCCTGCACAGCGCGGTCAGAAAGAGCTTGGGTTATATAATATCCTTTGGGTACTTCTTTTATAGGCACTTCACCTTCTACCAGGCTGAACGGATCAAAGTAATCCACCACTCCATAAATTACTCCATAGTGAGAATCAAACCCACGATTGACGGGATAATGACATAAATCAGAGAATGTATCATGGAAGACACGGTGTGCCAACCATTCGCGTTGGTCTTTACGGAGTGGAGTCTCTGCAACATGCCATTTTCCAACCATACTGGTGGTATATCCTGCTTCTTTCAACACCTCGGCAATAGTAACGGCATTGCGTGAGAGTGTTCCGCGATAACCCGGCAAGTGAGCATCAAAGGTCATTCGTCCGATTCCGGCTTGGTGCTGGTAAAGTCCCGTCAACAGGGAAGCACGAGTCGGGCAACTACGACTTGCATTATAGAAATGATTAAAGCGTACTCCTTCTTGTGCCAGTTTATCCAAATTAGGAGTATGAATCTCGCTACCATAGCATCCCAGATCGGAATAGCCAAGGTCATCTGCAAGAATTACCAGGATATTAGGACGTTTGTCCGATTTCTTGCCTTTCGCCTCTGCTGCAGAATGGCCAGCAACCATCAAGGCGGTCGGTAATAGTAATAATTTAGAATTCATAAGTTTAATATTGGTTTATAATTTGTTTTTCACTGTATTACTCTTTTCCTTTGTCTTTGTTTTCCTCAAACCATTTACATACTTTTTTGCTCAACTTAGCTACGACTTCCGGATGCGACTGCGCCACATCGTTCTTCTCGAATTTGTCTTTTTCAATATCGTACAGCTGTGCATCGCTTCCATCGCTATTTATCAATAGCTTCCAGTTGCCACTGCGTATAGCCAGATGAGGACTTCTGTCGTTTGCATTTCCCGGTTTCTTAAAGAATTGGTTTCTACCGAAATCCCACATCAAATCCGTTTTACGTTTAGCTTTCGATTTGCCCAAAAGAACTTTATCATAATTTTGTCCGTCTCCCTGATAACCTTTCTCTGTTTCAATTCCAGCTATCGCACATAAAGAGGGATATAAATCGATTGCACACAGTACGCTCTCATTATTCACTTGTCCAGCCTTTATTTTCTTGGGGTATTTTATAAGGAACGGCATACGAATTCCACCTTCATAAAGGCTGTTCTTCGTTCCTCTTAAATAGGCAGCACGAGCGGATTGGAAACTGGGCGCCGGTCCATTATCACTAGTGAAAATCACGATTGTATTTTCCGACAATCCCAACTCATCCAATGCTTTGATAAAACGTCCGATCTGTTTGTCCATTTCAGCAAGAACAGGGATGAAGGCTTCTTCCGTATTCCAGCTTTTATTATCCTTTTGCTTAAATTCCGGTACCCAAGGGGTATGCATATCATCCGGCCAGAGATTCAAAAAGAAAGGCTGATCTTTATGACGTTTAACGAAGTCGATGCTCTTGTTTACAAAGTACTCGGTACGTCTCCAGCGTTTTACGCTGTCTTTGGCCGACCATATCCAGTTCGTAGCAGTGATTGCCGGTTCCGGGTCCGGACTTTCATACGTCGATATATATTCGTCAAAACCATAATTCTTAATAGAAGGTGCATTGTGCACGTCACGTCCGCCTCCCATGTGCCATTTACCTATATGCCCGGTAGCGTAACCTGCATTTTGGAAAGCACGTGCCATGGAAGGATTCTTGTCACTCAAAAAGTTACGCTGTTCACACTTCTTGTTGCTGGCTTTATTATTTAAAAAGGTATTAATTCCTACTTCAATCGGGAATTTGCCTGTTGTCAATCCGCAACGTGAAGGTGAGCTGACCGGTGCGGATGAATAATACTGATTGAATAACAATCCGTCCTGCGCTATCTTATCAATATTCGGAGTAGAAACAAACTTACCTCCATAACAACCGATATCTCCGATTCCCATATCATCTACATAGATGACGACCACATTGGGTTTTGTCTCTGCCTGCATACTGGCCACGGGTAATAAAGCTCCCAACCAAGGCAAATGTTTTTTGATGTTCATAATTATTCTGATTTAATTAACTATGCTTTTTGTCGGTTTCGTGTGACTGACTTATGTAGCAAAAGTAGAGAAGTTTTTTAAGAGAAAGGGAAAAATACAAATCAATAAAGGAAAAAAACAGGTAAACAGAGATGAGAATGGATGATTATAACAGCTTAGAATCAAATAGAGAAGATACAGAAACTATATCTTCTCTATTCTTAGTCTATTTTCTATGGTTACCACTCAATCTGCTGATCTTCATCCGGAATTTGCGTATTGATATTCCGTTGAAGCGTCATGCTACCTTCCACTCTATACTTGATAGGAATTACATCTACCCCACTTCCACCATAGGTAAAATCCTGAAAATCGTATTCAAACATGATTTGAACATAACGACGTTCCAAGTAAGGACGTGTAGCGTCCATAATAGATGTGCTGCTATAAATAGGTGTCCCTATCAATTCAAACTCCATTTCATTATTAGGATCGTCCGGCACCATGTGCAGTGTTCCATCCTCATTAAAATGCACGTTTATTTTGTATTTTTCACGCACTTCTTTATCCAAATCCTCACTGATTAAACCTGCATAAAGAAAACGGTATTATCATTTATCACATATCCAGTCCGCTTATTCGCGGTTCTTGCATTCGTATCCGGCTTACCGTTTATGTATGTGTATACTTTCATAGCCGAAGAAGTATATGAACCAGAATAATTATTGAATGGGATTACACGCAACAATGCTTTCGCATAATTTTTGCGCGGATGACTTTTATAATTATAAGAAGGGTCATCAACAATAGTTAAAGGCAATACCCATTTCTCCAACATATCGATGCCTTGCAAATTAAAATCAATATTCAATTGTTCCACATAGGAACCGGCCGAAATATGTACCGTCTTAGGAAAATCATATTTATCTTCCTCCAATGCTGTATACCACAATCCCGGACGATGAATGCTGAAACGCTCTATATTCAACGTTTCCAACGTATCTTTATCCACTGCTATATGTACTTCCCTATCCAGTGTATTCGTCGTAGACCCGCTAACAACGATCGGTAACCGATAAGTCACTTTTCCATCTTCCTTATATCTGACGTAAATATCAGTAACTCCTTCGCCCCCTGCAGGAATAGGCGATTTGAAAGATATATATTGTTCATACTGTTCGTCTTCCCATTCATTATTACAGGCAGCACTCAATGTGACAGTAGCCAATATCATTAAATAAGCATATATATTTTTCATATCATATTCTGTTGTTTTGAACTAATCATTATATGTCCATCCTGGATTTTGTGTCAACCTTTTGTTCCGCTTCAATTCTTCATGACTAATCGGCCAAAAATACAATTTACGAGAAAATGCAGTCGGTAGATCTGTAATCTCTATCGGAGTATAGAACTGTTCTTTTTGGTCCTTAGAATCCGACATATAGAAATTGCAACCATAATTCTTTTTCGACTCTTCCACTTCTGCATCTTTCCATCTACGCAAATCGAAATAACGCTGTCCTTCTGCCATCAATTCTATTTGACGTTCTTTTTTCATTTTTTTACGGAATTCATCCTGGCTCTTGTATACAGTCTCAAGATCATAGTCTGGTACACCCGCACGACGACGAATCGGGCGGATTCCTTTTTTCATTTCATCAATGTCACGCTTAATAGAATAAGTAGTAGAACTATCCCATGAAGGGACATCATAGTTGGCTCCTTCTTCAAGTTCATTTAACGCTTCAGCATAAATCAACAGGATTTCAGCAAAACGAATAGCAGGTTCTGCTTTCGGTTTAATCTCCTTACGATTAGTATCATCCGGATGCACATACTTCATGATGCCAATACCGGAACGCAAATAGACACCTGTCCCCGAGAAACCATCTGTGTTGATACCATAATAATAATTAACTTGTTTCTCAACATCTTTTTTATAATCTACCGTTTCTGCATTTTTTAACAAGGACCACACACAACCATTAAACGAAACGGAAGCATAGAAACGCGGTTCACGATTAGCATATTCCTTATATACTCCCTCTTTCAAATGAGGGTAGGTTTCAGCTTCGGCTTCCTCTTTGGTCACAAAACGCTTATCCGCAGGATATGTTTCTTTAAACAGTTCTCTATTGAATTCCTCTCCATTATCCATATAATAAGCATCACACATTTTCATTGTCATGCCATAAGCATTGCTCCCACCACCAAATACTTTGGGCATTTGGAGCCTCACCATTGCAACGAGACTGTTATCTCCCTGATTACGTCCACGACTGAAAATCAGTTCCGGATTTTGGTACATGGCCAATGAACCATTGAAAACTTCACGATAGGATGCGTAAGGATCTATATCATTATAACCACCTTGATCCCATGTCTTCTCCGAAAAATCACCGTCTTGACAAGGAGCGACAGTGGCAGGATATCCCGGCTCCGATGTAGTGACTGCTTTTTTATGGTATAGTTCGTAACGATGTCCACTGTTACTTCCAGGAAGCTCCATTACATCTTTTGCAGCAGCTGCAGCTCTAGCCCATTTATATTCATTATATTCCTGTGAGATCAGGCATCTTCCATCATAATCTACCAAATCCGAAAACTTATCTGTATCTTCCGGACGAGGATTATTAATCGGACTCGCCGCATAAAGTAATGCTCTGGCACGTGCGGCTAATGCTGCACCTCTCGTTGGACGTGAAATTTGGTTCACCGCTCTGGTCAAAGGCAGATCTTGAGCTGCCAAACGCATTTCGGTCTCTATATATTCTACACATTCATCATACGAGTTGCGTTGAACAGCCAAATCGTCATAACTACTTGTGTAATCAAGTCCCTCGTCAGGCAACAAAGGTACAGGTCCATACCTGCGTAACAACAACCAATAATAGTATGCACGTACGAAACGAGCCTGGGCTTTCAAATCGGCTCTTTCTTCTTCCGTAAACTTTGTATTCATGTCAATATTTTTGATGAAGATGGATGCCTGACGAATACCTTTATAACTAGCCCCCCATGATTGATACCAATTTTCATCATAAGTTCCGGTTTTGAATTTCTTATAATCACCGAGACTATTGCCGCCGAAATAAATATCATCGGCAAAATTCCAGAGAATATTATCTCTGGTAGAGACTTCCATATTATTGCCTCCTAAGAAAGAATAAGCATGTACCAGCCATTCTTCCGTATATGTTTTATCAGTAAACACATCTTCCAACGACCTCCGGTCAGTGAAATATTTGTCCGAATCCAGACTATCCGTACAAGAAACGGCAATCACACTTAATAAAACACCAATATATAGTTTATATATCTTTTTCATTTCACATTCATTTATTAGATGTTAACAGTCAATCCCAAAGTAAAGACTTTAGCCAGCGGATATTGTTCTCCATTCGAACTACCCATTTCCGGATCCCATTCTTTGAACTTGGCAAATGTCAATAAATTGGTTCCGATGAAAAATATGCGGATTTTATTGAATCTCATCTTATTTACAATTGATTTAGGTAAAGTATAGCCAACTTCTAATGTCTTCAGACGTAAGTAAGAACCATCACGCAACCAGAATGTGGATTTTTTATAGTTGTTTTCATTCCCTCCGTAAGTAAGCCTCGGATAAGAAGCATTCGGATTTTCGTTGACAGGAATGCCTAGAATCTTTGCCGTTTCCGGATCTACCCAGCGATCTTTTACAAGATTAGTAAAAACATTACCCCATTGGCTGTCACTAAAGGCATGCACACTGGTACCGTTGATAAAGAAAGAAGATTTACCCGAACCTTGGAAATGAACATTAAAATCAAATCCGTTCCATTGTGCTGAAACACCAAAACCATAAATCAGATTTGGTTTAGTAGTTGCGCCGATAGCTACCATATCAGCATCATTTACAATACCGTCTCCATTGACATCTTTGTACTTAATATCACCCGGTTGTACTTTATTCCAAGCTTGTTTCGGACTGTTACGGATATCATCATAATCTTTGAACAAGCCGAGCGCAATCAAACCTTTTGCCTGGTTCACTCGATAACCGGCTTCTGTCTGATAAGGATAAACAGCATTTTCTTCATCCTTTTCTAATATCTCGTTCTTGCTATAAGTCATATTTCCTCGGACGGTTAAGTTTACTTTGCCTATTTTTTGTTTATAAGCAAAATTTCCATCAAAGCCTTGTGATAAAACACTTCCCACATTAGCTTTCGGATTGCTTCTTACACCGACTATACTGGGGAGGTATTTTCTCTCCATATAAATGCCGTCACGCTGTTCGTGAAAATAATCAACAGAAGCAGTAAACTTATCATTAAATAAAGACATATCTACACCCGCATCATGTTTGGTTGCAATCTCCCAAGTAACACTTTCCGAAGCCAACTGGGTATACAACATGCCGTTGTATTTATTGTCTTCAGAGTCATAGTCACTCCAGGTCCATCCCGGATAATATTTCACCACATCTTTACCATCTACCTTTTCCGTATATTCATTAGCAAGAGTGTATAAATAAGGGAAACGCTCACCTAGTTTATCATTACCCACTTTTCCGTAAGAATAACGCAGCTTAAACATATTCATCCATTTCAGATGCTTCTTGATGTATTTCTCTTCAGCAACATTCCAAGCTACGGAAAAGGCAGGGAAGAAGCCGAATCGATGCCCGTCTGCAAAGTTTTCCGAACCGTTATAGCCGAAATTGAAATCTGCAAAATAGCGGTAATTCCAGTTATAACTGAAACGTCCTGCCACACCCATATGACGCTTGGCAATACCATTCTTTACATCAGTACCGATATCCACTGTAGTCCGGTATGCATCTTGACTATATTTCAACGTTCCGCCTAAATGATGTGCTTTGAATGCACGATTGTATTGCAGAATAGCCTCAAAAAACTCACGGCGATCACCAGTTGACGAGCTTGTTTGTTCCATCGGTTTCTCGATACTTTGCTGTTTTAATATAATATCTCCGTTGTCATCGCGCTCACGTTGGGCACGCCATGTCTCCGGCATTCTCTTACGAGTAATCGAGCTCTGGTTGTCAGTGTCAAAACCGAATCGACCTTCAAAACGCAGTCCCTTAGTAACAAAATCTAATTTCTGTTCCAATGAGATGTTCGTTTGTATCTTGTTATTCCAAATCTCCTTATAACCGGTCTGTGTGGCAAGCGTCCAAGGATTCTTCCGATTCTCACCCTCACCGAATGCAGGTATGGAACCATCAGAATACATAATAGGAATACTAATCGGATTTTGTCCTAACAAAGAATACCATACATTATCACCTTGTCCCGGAGCATTCCGTTTTTTCAATGAACCGGACACACCGACTTTCACAAGTGTTGTTTTCGTAACATCAATATCCGTATTCAAACGATAATTCCAACGTTGACTACTGGGATTAGTATTATAATCTTTACGCATCGCTTCATCTGTCTTATACATCCCTTCCTCATTAATATAGCTAAGAGATACAAAATATCGTGCGGTACTACCTCCACCATTCATATTTAAGTTAGCACGGTAAGTCATGGCTCCGTCTTTCAACAATGTATCCATCCAATCTACATTCGGATAGAGATCCGGATCAAGACCTAATCGTAAAATTTCCATTTCATCATCGCGATAGATCCGTTCCTGGTTGCGAGTAATACGTGCTTCATTCATCAACATCGCATAACTATAACCATCTGCAAATTCAGGTGTGATAGTGCGTGTATTATAAGAGCTTTCCACCTTTGCATTGATATTAATTTTACCTTCTTTACCCCGTTTTGTAGTAATAAGTATTACTCCGTTAGCACCACGGGGACCATAGATAGCCGTAGTGGAAGCATCCTTCAATACCGTGAACGTCTCAATATCCTCAATATTAATATCATTCAAATCACGTTCAAATCCATCCACTAACACTAGTGCAGCACTATTGGCACCAAAAGTAGAAATACCACGAATCCAGAATTCGGAAGTGTTTACACCTGGCTGACCGGAAGTTTGCATGGCAAGTACACCTGCCACATTACCAGCCAAAGCATTCGACAGATTTGCTGAAGGATTAGATTTCAAGTCATCTACATTCACAGTAGTTACAGCACCAGTCACTATCAATTTTTTCTGCGCCCCAGTTCCCGTTATAACAACTTCATCAAGCTCGCTGGCTTCTGATTCTTTCATAGTGACATTGATCACACGCTGCCTCTTCACCAACACTTCTTGCCTGTCAAATCCGATATATGAAAACACCAGTCTAGAGAACTCTTCAATATTAATTTTATAACGTCCGTTAATATCTGTAATAGCCCCTAAACCAGCCTGATCTTTTACGGTCACATTAACACCGATTAACGGTTCATTGTTCATATCTGTCACTACTCCCGTAACCTCTATTTTCTTTTCCTGAGCAGAAAGGGACATAAAGATCCATAATAGACAAATAGTGATAAAACTTTTTCTTCTCATGTGTTTGTTTTTTATTCGATTATTTGTTCTCGTTATTCTGGAAAAATCTCATCCATTTGGTTTTCACCAGTCTGTTCATCATCTGATCCTCCTTCTCCTTGTTCATCCGCTTCTTGCTCTTTTGCAATCTTTCGAATCTTAAAGTTTCCCGTATCTCCTACATAAAAAGTTTTTGTCTCTTCATCATAAGCCAAAGCAACCGGTTCATTAAAACGAGCTCTTTCACGTATTTCGCCATTTTGCTTTCCCCATTTATAGGCACTGGTTGAAGCGGAACCACGTCCTGCAAAAGTAGAGACAACTCCATCTGGAGTCAGTTTACGAATACAATGATTTTTGGTATCTGTAAAATAGAAATCATAATGATCCTCTTTTCCCGCATCTTCATATTCTTTATTATATACGAATACGCCTTGTCCCGGTTTATTCAGACGGGCATTAATACCCACTAAATCTTTATAGTCAGCTTGTCCGGATTGTCCGCATACAATGTATGGAGTAACCAGTTTTCCTGTCTCTTTATCATAATTAGAACGAAGTATATAATGCGATTCATGCATGATAATGTAGACATATTTGCCTGTAGGATGAGGCACAAAACTAAAATCAACACCACTATTCGGAACGCTGAACGCCAGAATTTCAGATAATCCGTCTCCACCGGGAACTGGTGGATTAGCATTCCAATTTTCTTCATTACTTATATTGTATCTGTATACGAGCCCTGTGGCACGATGATTAAAATAAATATCACCGGTTTCCGGAAGAATCATCGAACCGTTACAAGCATTACCGCGTGTCAGTATCGTCCAACTAGCATCTTTAAAGTCCTGACCGTCCGCACTACTACCACGCTTTAATATAATATTACTCCTATTGGAACTGCCACCACCCTGTGGACATGCTATTACCATATTACCTTCATCAGTCCATGTTATGGAAGTCATACGAACTATATTATTAACTTTCTTTGTATAGATCATCTCTTTTTCTAAGTCCAGAACTCGTAAAGGTCTATTCTTTTCCTTATCAGTACCCGTTTGAGACAAATAAAGGATATGATGATGTTGAGGATCAAAAGAGAACCAATAAGGATATTCTATCTTTCCACAATCATTGAACGGACGTGGTTCGGTCTCAATATTTCCCTGACCTAATTCATTTACCTCCCCACACAAATCCGTTACTACTGTCTGAGGCTCATATTGGTATTTTTCTGATACTACGACTGCTTGTTCTCCAATTTTCACTTCAACAGTTCCTTCGAAACATCGTTCAGGAGTTTGACAGTATATACTATTCCCCTTAGAACTAATGACTAGTGCTTCTTTTCCTCCTACTTTTACAGATATAATGGAGCGATCTGTCCCAAAATTACTACCATAGATAATCATCTTCTTTTTTCCACCTCCCGACTTAGGTGTGAAATCCGTCACCTCTATCGGCTGATTCGGATCATAAGGTGCTACTGTTGCGTCTTTGTCGTCTTTACAACTGCCCAAACAGATTATAAAGAGCACAAATAGCATCCTCCATAGAAGTTCCATGCTTCCATGTCTCATTGTTCTACCATTCATAATAAATTAGATTTAAATTATTGATTATTCTGAACTTTATCCATTAATACTTTCATCCAGTATCCTCCGATCACCGAACGGGCTCTAAAACCGACCCACCTACCACTGTCAGTATGATGCCAGTCACTGATAGGTACACGAGATACTGTTTCATTGATATATTTATAGACAGGATCAGAGAATTTTTCAAAGGTTACTTGATCCGGAGACATAGCTGCCGTCCACATGATCCAGTCGGATTTGGTGTATTCTTTGCGGGAGTCCAATGGTAGTCCGTAAGGATTCTGTTTTGTTAAATAATAGCTAATTTCTTTTCCGATTACATTGTTAGGGAATAAATTCAAATCCCACAACTTATCCCAAACCATATTATATTTTTGGCTCCAAGTGTTTTTACGGTCAAAAGCCAAACGGTAATGATCGCCTTCATTGGCCATTTCTTCCCATTTTGTTGCCATTTGTTTGGCTGTCGCTGCATATTTATCTGCCACATCATTCAAACCGAGCATACGAGCCATTTCGCTGTATCCGGCTACACCCATAATTGCTTTCACTGAAAGATTGGCATTATGAGCCCAATGTCCGGCGAAGTCATCCGTGCAAAGTTGGTTTTCCGGGTCCTGTCCATACTCTACTAAATAATTAGTCCATGTCGTCAAAATGTCCCAATATTTCTTAGCATAATCGGCATTACCTTCAATTTTTGAAATAGCTGCAGTTAGAATCACCATATTACCACTTTCTTCAATCGGCATGTCACCACCATAAACTTGTCCATTAGCTATTGGATAAGTGCCAAGGTCATGTGCTGCAAAAGGTTTATTCCAACGCCCACTTGCACTATATTCGAAAATGCTAGTCATCATGGCTTTTTCCAAATCTGGATTATAAACGAGGAACAAAGGGGCGGACGGATAGGTCAGATCGACTGTATTGATACAACCATTACTGTTATTCTCTTTAGAGAACCACATCAGGTTACCTTCTTTGTCTGTGAAAAGTTTATGGGCGGAAATCACTTGACGATATGAAGCAGAACATATTTCTGCATATTTTTTACCACCTGCTTTTTCTGCATCGCTATAAATAAGTTCATCAAGTGCACGACAACGCTCCATAATGGATTGATAGTTATCTCTTAGTTTTTCGAAAGCATCAAAAATCGTTACTTTACCATCATGTTTCCAATATCCCATACGTTTCTCATACATATATTCAATGGAATAAATGTCATCATAACCGATCATCAAGAAACCATCTTTACCATCTTTGGTAACAGTTCCAAAATTATGTACATAAGCCATTGCAGGAGTATTTTCTTCCCGACGAGTAATCCATTTGGTTTTACTTGAAGCTAAAGTTCCATTTTTAACAAAAGCTTCCTTCATTCCGCTATAGTCACCCAAACTTATAGATTTTCCTGCTCCATTTACACTACCAAGATATACATATCCCCAGTCAGCACAAATCAAATCACCTTTACGATCACATATCGGCTGGTTGATGGTGCCAGCTTCTACATAACTAATACCATTTTTCGATAATGTACGTGCAATAGTAGGCTGAGTAGTCTCATTCACTGCTAATACCGGAGTCGTTTCTATATAGAATTGTACATCATGCTCTTTTTTATCAAGAGGACGCACACGATAGGAGATGTAGTTAATCGGAGTTGACAACAAATCCAAGTCATCTATCAATTGAGGCGCTGTAAATACAACATCTAATTCGACAGGTCCGCAGGTGAATGTATAGTAACTGGAAGTGGCTAGTACATCTACCGATTTCTGTACAGCCTCATTTTCAAATGTTACTGCATTTTTCTTTTCACGATATAAACCAAAATCCACATAAGATCCTCCAGTTGTGTTATGACAATGCGCTGCAATCACATTTTTGCCATTACGAAGTTTTTTCTTGGCTTCATCTGAAAGTTTTAGGTTTACATTATTCTTCCATACGAGATCTGTAGCAACCAGTTTTTCTCCATTTAAATATAATTCGAATACATCGTCATGAGAATAAATAAGAAAAATATTCTCTGTTAAATCCAAATCATTTATTTCAAATGTACGTCGGATATAAATATCTGTATTATCTCCTTTCCACTCTGTGCGAACACGTGGCATATCACGGCTACCGAAAGCTGCTTTACCTTTTTTCCAACTACTATCATCAAACTGGAATTCTTGCCATCCATTTGCAGGTTGACTATTAGTATATGCAGCCTCCCAACGTTCCACATTTGTCATGGGAGCAATAGGTATTAGAGCTACTTGATCTTTACCTAGGAAACGATACACTTTACCATCTACGCGTAAAGCCCCTACTAATGGCTTCTTAGCTGTAGTCCAGTGTTCTGTACTTCCTTCCATTAATTTATCATAAGGAGACCAGATAGAGAAGTGAGGATCTGAAACAACGATAGGTACCGACGGAGTACGTAGCGCTACCTCTTTTACTGGTTTAAATAAGTTGCCGGTTTGAGCATTTGCGAATAAACCGACCGAAAAGGCCATTACTGTTAGTAGTTTCTTCATAAATATTTTCTAATTAATCTACAATTTTAAGGTTACCCATCTACAATCTTGTTTACCTATAAAGAAAAACAAACCCTACGTTTTCTTTTATTTCTCTTTTTACCTTCTTACTATTACCTTTTAAATGCAATCTTACCTTTCTTATCGCTATACCTAAATAATATATTAAAATCAGTACTGTCGAATATTTATAAATGCTAGAGGAAAAGTTTATATAGAATTGTGTGTTTCAGGTAGGACCCAGGAATCATACAAATCCATTTGTTTTTCCATAGCATTTTATTTGTAACGCTACAAAATAATGGAATTAATGCTAAAGATTAGGAAAATCTGTGTTCAAGAAAGGACAAAATCTATTCTTTTTTCATGTTTCGAATGTTTTTAAAGTGTAACATTAGTCTCCTACAGTGTGATTTGAGTAGTTTTTTTCCTTTTTGAGCAATATTTATCCACTTTTTTTAAGATAGTACAATGTTTTTGGAGGTTCTAGCTTTTAACGATGAGATATTGCTCATTTCGGATAGCTTTTGTAACTTTGCAATACGAAAGCAATACAGATTTTACTATCGCAAAATATACTCCATATATTAAACCTAGGTACGTCACTCGAGAAGGGACTACTGTCCTTTATGTTCGATATAACTACAATCGAACTAAGCGTACGCTCATCTCTACCGGATACAGTATTAAACCGGAACACTGGGATTCTAAAAAGAGATGGATTAAGCGCGCTTGTCCAAACTATGATGAGATTGATGCCTGCCTGATTAGAATAACGTCTAAGCTTGGAGAAATCCTTACATATGCTAAGATTAACGGAATAAGTCCAACCGTAGATTTTGTTTTACTTGAATTAAAAAAGAATAGAGAATATGAGTTACGTCCTAATCGGGTAGATATATTTGACGCATTAGAAAGATATATTACAGAAAAGGCTCCTGTTGTTTCTGCAGACCAAATAAAAGACTACCGAACACTTCGCAAACATCTGATTGCTTTCAAAGAACATTCATCGCAACCAATTACTTTTCATAACCTGAATCTTATATTTTATAATGAATTCATGGACTATTTATTTTATAAGGTTATAAAGCCCGATGGGAGTGTTGGCTTACTCACTAATTCTGCAGGAAAAATTGTACGTTTGTTAAAAGGGTTTGTTAATTATCAAATAGATAAAGGAGTTATTCCTCCAATTGACTTGAAGCATTTTAAGGTCGTAGAAGAAGAAACTGATGCTATTTATTTAAGTGAAAAGGAACTTTCAACAATACACGAGTTAGACTTGTCAGATGATAAGCAATTGGAAGAGATTAGAGATGTTTTTATTACTGGGTGTTTTACAGGACTACGATATAGTGATCTCTCAACATTAAGTCCCGAACATATTGACTTAGATAATGAGATTATAAATCTCAAACAGAGAAAAGTGCATAAAGCTGTCATAATCCCTATGATCGATTATGTACCGGAAATACTCAAGAAGTACAACTATGATTTACCTAAAATTCCTAGATATATATTCAACGAAAGGGTTAAAGAATTAGGGCGAAGGGCAAAACTAAAACAGAAGATCGAAGTTGTTCGCAAGAAAGGGAAAGAACGGGAAAAGAGAGTCTATGAAAAATGGGAGATGATCTCTTCTCATACTTGCCGACGATCGTTTTGCACAAATATGTATTTATCCGGCTTTCCTGCCGGAGAACTTATGCGCATATCCGGGCATAAGAGTCCATCTGCATTCATGAGATATATAAAGGTGGATAATCTACAGGCTGCAAAAAGACTAAAAGAACTTCGAGCTAAACTTGCCAGGTAAAGATTGAAAGATTTTATCTTAGTTATTTCAAATTATGTTCCATTTTTCATGTATGCAGAAGAATTAAGATTCTATTGAATTGCTAAATAGAAAAAAGAAAGTCACATTTACATCATATATATTCCTTTTATTGAATATATAT
>SKEL01000480.1_pt2 | contig 33154 bp, 36 predicted proteins | sample 4826741 | NCBI WGS metagenome assembly SKEL01 (sample SAMN11008810, study PRJNA524170) | human gut metagenome | biome: Human fecal sample; material: Feces; isolation source: fecal sample from pouch patient p33 | host: Homo sapiens | place: Israel: Tel-Aviv | collected 2016-03-22
TTCACAACCGTTGCAAGATCACTGGTCGTCCAAAGGGTTATATCCGCCAGTTCGGTCTTTCACGTATCCAGTTCCGTGAGATGGCTTCTGCAGGTTTGATTCCAGGTGTTAAGAAGGCAAGCTGGTAATCTTTACAGGCAAGGAATTTTTTATTATTTAATATTGTCGGGGTAGTCCCGATTAATTAAACATTTATATTTTATGACAGATCCAATAGCAGATTATCTGACAAGACTCAGAAACGCAATCATGGCTCATCACCGTGTTGTAGAAGTTCCTGCGTCTAACTTGAAGAAAGAGATTACAAAGATCCTCTTCGAGAAAGGTTACATCCTCAACTACAAGTTTGTAGAGGATGGTCCTCAGGGCTCAATCAAGGTTGCCTTGAAGTACAACCCAACTACAAAGCAAAACGCTATCAAGTGTTTGAAGCGCGTGTCAACTCCAGGTTTGCGTAAGTACACTGGTTACAAGGACATGCCAAGAGTTATTAACGGATTAGGTATTGCTATCTTATCTACATCCAAAGGTGTAATGACAGACAAAGAGGCTTCTGATCTTAAGATCGGTGGCGAGGTTCTTTGCTATATTTATTAATTGGAGGCTTTTATATGTCTAGAATAGGAAAATTGCCAATTAGTATCCCTGCAGGTGTTACTGTAAACTATGATAACGATTCACACGTTTGTACAGTAAAGGGCCCTAAGGGTGAACTTTCTCAGTGGATTGATCCATCTATCAAGTTTATCAACGCAGATGGTCAGATTAGCTTTGAAATCGATGAAAATAGTCCTGTAAATGTTAAGCAGAAGCAGGCTTTCCACGGTTTGTATCGCTCTCTCGTTCACAACATGGTTGTTGGCGTTAGCGCTGGTTATACAAAGGTTTTGGAATTGGTAGGTGTTGGTTATCGTGTTTCTAACCAGGGCAACTTGATCGAGTTCGCTTTGGGTTACACTCACCCTATTTTCATCCAGTTGCCTAAGGAGATTAAGGTTGAGACTAAGTCTGAAAGAAACCAGAACCCAATCTTGACATTGGAGTCATGCGACAAGCAGTTGTTGGGACTCGTTTGTGCAAAAATTCGTTCTTTCCGCAAGCCTGAGCCTTATAAGGGTAAGGGTATTCTCTTCAAGGGTGAAGTTATTCGCAGAAAGTCTGGTAAGAGTGCTTCAGCTAAGTAATTTTAATTATTTACGATTATGACAACAAAGAAAGTAGAAAGACGAATTAAGATAAAGTTCCGCATTCGCAAGAATGTTAACGGAACAGCTGAGCGTCCACGTCTCAGTGTATTCCGCTCTAACAAGCAGATTTACGCTCAGGTTATTAATGATTTGACAGGCACTACGCTGGCATCAGCTTCTTCACTCGGTTTGGAGAAGATGCCTAAGCAGGAGCAGGCAACCAAGGTTGGCGAGCTCATCGCAGAGAAGGCAAAGGCTGCTGGCGTTGAGTCAGTAGTTTTCGACCGTAACGGTTATCTCTACCACGGTCGCGTAAAGCAGTTGGCTGACGGTGCTCGTAATGGTGGTCTTAAATTTTAAACGATTATGGCAATGGATAAAGTAAAGGTAAATAACGAAGAAGTACTTAAGGATCGCTTGGTTGCAATCAACCGTGTAACTAAGGTTACCAAGGGTGGTCGTACTTTCACATTCGCTGCTATCGTCGTTGTAGGTGACGGTAACGGTGTTATCGGTTACGGTCTTGGTAAGGCAGGTGAGGTTACAGCTGCTATTGCAAAGGGTACTGAGGCTGCTAAGAAGAACCTGGTTAAGGTTCCTGTACTCAAGGGTACAGTTCCTCACGAGGTTGAGACAGCTTTCGGTGGTGCTAAGGTTCTCATCAAGCCAGCTGCTGCCGGTACAGGTTTGAAGGCCGGTGGTGCTATGCGTGCTGTTCTTGAGAGCGTAGGTATCAAGGACGTTATTGCAAAGTCTAAGGGTTCATCTAATGCCCACAACCTGGTAAAGGCTACTATCGCTGCTCTCGCAGAGATGCGTGATGCTTACACTGTAGCAGGTGAGCGTGGTATCAGTATGGATAAAGTATTTAACGGTTAATTAGGATTTATCGAATATGGCAACAATTAAAGTCAAGCAGATTAAGAGTAAGATCGGTGCTCCAGTTGATCAGAAGCGTACACTCGCTTGTCTGGGTCTCCGCAAGATTTCTCAGGTTGTTGAGGTAGAGGATACTCCTAGCAACCGTGGTATGATCCGTAAGGTTCATCACCTCGTAAGTGTAGTTGATTAATTAATCTCAAAAAATTAGGAACGATTATGAAATTAAATAATTTGAAACCTGCTGCAGGTTCTACCCATTCACGTCGTCGTATTGGTCGTGGTCCAGGTTCTGGTCTCGGTGGTACTTCTACACGTGGTCACAAGGGTGCCAAGGCTCGTTCTGGTTATAAGAGAAAGATTGGTTTCGAAGGTGGTCAGATGCCATTGCAGCGTCGTGTTCCAAAGGCTGGTTTCAAGAATATCAACCATAAGGAGTACTTCGCAGTAAACCTTTCAACTCTTCAGGCTCTTGCAGAAGCAAAGAACCTTACAAAGATCGGTATTGAGGAACTCAAGGCAGCTGGTCTTACCAACGGTAAGGAGCTCGTTAAGGTTCTCGGTAACGGTGAACTCAAAGCAAAATTGGAAGTTGAAGCTAATGCTTTCTCAAAGACTGCCGAAGAAGCAATCAAGGCAGTAGGTGGTAACGCAACTATAATCTAAGTAATGAAAAAGTTTATTGAGACACTAAAGAACTGTTGGAAGATTGAGGACCTCCGTCAGAGACTTCTCATTACTCTTCTGTTTACGGCTATTTACCGTTTTGGCTCGTTTGTGGTACTTCCGGGTATCAATCCGAGCATGTTGGAAAAATTGCAGTCGCAGACCTCAGGCGGTCTTATGTCGCTTTTGGACATGTTCTCTGGTGGTGCATTTTCTAATGCGTCTATCTTCGCGTTGGGAATTATGCCTTATATCTCAGCTTCAATTGTTATGCAGCTTCTAGCTATCGCTGTACCTTACTTCCAGAAGATGCAGCGCGAGGGCGAGAGCGGCCGCAAAAAAATACAATGGTACACTAGAGTCCTGACTGTAGCCATTCTGGTCTTTCAGGCTCCTAGTTACCTTCTGAATTTGAAGATGCAGGCTGCTAACGCTTTGGCAACGGGTATTAGCTGGACCGTCTTTATGATTCCAGCTACTATCATTCTTGCAGCAGGAAGTATGTTTATTCTCTGGCTTGGTGAGCGTATCACGGATAAGGGAGTTGGTAATGGTATCTCTCTCATCATTATGATTGGTATCATCGCTCGTTTGCCTCAGGCATTCGTACAGGAGATGACCTCTCGTTTGCAGGCTATCTCTGGTGGTGGTTTGATCATGTTCATTATAGAGATCCTTATTCTCTACGCTGTAGTTTGTGCCTCAATTCTTCTGGTACAGGGTACACGTAAGATCCCGGTTCAGTACGCTAAGCGCTTGGTTGGTAACAAGCAGTATGGTGGTGCACGTCAGTACATCCCATTGAAGCTTTTCGCAGCCAACGTAATGCCTATCATCTTTGCGCAGGCTTTGATGTTCATTCCATTGGCTGTAGTTCGCTACCAGTCTGAAAATGCAAGTAGCGTTGTTCAGCAGCTGATGGATAACCGCAGTTTACTTTATAATGTAATCTATGTAATCCTCGTGATTGCGTTTACATATTTCTACACTGCTATTACATTGAACCCAACTCAGATGGCGGAGGATATGAAGCGTAACAATGGTTTCATTCCAGGTGTTAAGCCAGGTAAGGATACCGCTGAGTACATTGATACCGTAATGTCTCGTATTACTTTACCAGGTTCATTATTTATTGCATTTATTGCGATTATGCCAGCTCTTGCAGGACTTCTTGATGTGCAGCAGGCCTTCTCACAATTCTTCGGAGGTACTTCTCTGTTGATTTTGGTAGGTGTTGTGATTGATACATTGCAGCAGATCGAGAGTCATTTGCTTATGCGCCACTATGATGGTCTTCTCAATTCAGGCCATACTCGTCAGGGTGGTGTTGCTGCATATTAGTCTTTATCTTTTGAAATGCAGATATTTCTGAAGACAGAGGATGAAATTAACCTGATGCGCAAGGCTAACCAACTCGTTGGTGCAACTCTTGCGGAATTAGGTAAACATATAAAACCAGGTGTAACGACTCTCCATTTGGATAGGGTAGCCGAGGAGTTCATCTGTGATCACGGTGCGATTCCAACGTTCAAGAACTTTCCTAATCCTTATGGAGAGCCTTTTCCCGCTAGTATATGTACTTCCATCAATGATGTTGTAGTACATGGTATTCCTAGTGAGAAGGACGTGCTGAAGAATGGTGATATTATCTCCATCGACTGCGGCACCCTTTTAGAAGGTTTCAACGGTGATAGTTGCTATACTTTCGCTGTTGGAGAGGTAACTTCCGATGTTCAACAACTCCTTAAGGTAACTAAAGAATCTTTGTACCTGGGTATCGAACAGGCTGTGGCAGGAAAGCATTTGGGTGATATTGGTTACGCAGTACAGACTCATTGCCAGCAATATGGTTATGGAGTAGTACGAGAGCTAACAGGTCATGGCATTGGCAGGGCTATGCACGAGGATCCTCCCGTTCGTAATTACGGCAATCGTGGTTCCGGCATTCTGTTAAGGGAAGGTATGTGCTTGGCTATAGAGCCGATGATAACAATGGGCGACCGTCAAATTGGCTTGCTCCCCGACAAGTGGAGCATAGTTACTAGAGATCGTCAACCAGCTGCTCATTTTGAGCATACAATCGTTGTTCGAAAAGGTAAAGCTGAAATTTTATCTTCATTCGTAGAAGTTGAACATTTAGAAGGACAAAAAAATTAATTATGGCAAAACAGGCCGCTATTGAGCTAGATGGAACAATTGTAGAGGCATTATCAAATGCTATGTTCCGCGTTGAATTGGAGAATGGTGTTGACATTACTGCCCACATCTCTGGTAAGATGAGAATGCATTACATCAAGATTTTACCTGGTGATAAGGTGAAGGTGGAAATGAGTCCATACGACTTGACTAAGGGTAGAATTGTTTTTAGATACAAATAATTATCACATATAAGGTTATGAAGACAAGAGCATCATTGAAGAAGCGTTCAGCTGATTGCAAGATCGTACGTCGTAAGGGTCGTCTCTTCGTTATCAACAAGAAGAACCCTAAGATGAAATTGCGTCAGGGCTAATGTTAAAGTTCTGTAAAAGTATGGCTGTTTCAAAAAAAAGTTGTACTTTTGCACCGCTTTTAACGCAAAGTATTAATTTTTTAATTTTTTATTAAACAATGGCAATAAGAATTGTTGGAGTAGATTTGCCCCAGAATAAGCGTGGCGAAATCGCATTGACCTATATCTATGGTATCGGTCGAAGTAGTTCAGCAAAGATATTGGATAAGGCAGGTGTAAGCCGTGACCTGAAAGTCAGCGAGTGGTCTGACGATCAGGCAGCCAAGATCCGTGAAATTATCGGCGCTGAGTTCAAGGTTGAAGGTGATCTCCGTTCTGAGATCCAGATGAACATTAAGCGACTGATGGATATTGGTTGCTATCGTGGAGTTAGACATCGTAATGGTCTTCCAGTTCGCGGTCAGAGCACTAAGAATAATGCTCGTACTCGCAAGGGTAAGAAGAAGACTGTTGCTAATAAGAAGAAGGCTACTAAGTAATTCTAAGGAGGAAATTAATTATGGCAAAGCAAAAAGCAACATCTAAGAAGAGAAACGTACGCGTTGACGCAATCGGTCAGCTCCACGTACACAGCTCATTCAACAACATCATTGTATCTCTTGCTAACAACGAGGGTCAGGTTATCTCTTGGTCTTCAGCTGGTAAGATGGGTTTCCGTGGTTCTAAGAAGAACACTCCTTATGCTGCTCAGATGGCTGCAGAGGATTGTGCAAAGGTAGCTTTCGATCTTGGTCTTCGCAAGGTTAAGGCATACGTAAAGGGTCCAGGTAATGGTCGTGAGTCTGCAATCCGTGCCGTACACGGTGCAGGTATCGAGGTAACTGAGATCGTTGACGTAACTCCATTACCACACAACGGATGTCGCCCTCCAAAGCGTCGTCGTGTATAATAGCATTCATTGATACAAACAATATAGCATTTTATAAATATTATGGCTAGATATATAGGTCCGAAATCTAAAATTGCGCGTCGTTTTGGTGAGCCAATCTTCGGCGCAGACAAAGTTTTGTCCAAGAGAAACTTCCCTCCTGGACAGCATGGCAACAACCGTCGTCGTAAGATGTCTGAGTACGGTGTCATGTTGGCAGAGAAGCAGAAGGCTAAGTACACTTATGGTGTATTAGAGCGTCAGTTCCGTAATATGTTTGAGAAGGCTGCTAAGGCTGAGGGTATTACTGGTGAGGTTCTGCTCCAGAATCTCGAGTGCCGTCTCGACAACGTGGTATTCCGTCTTGGTATCGCTCCTACTCGTGCTGCTGCACGTCAGTTGGTGGGCCACAAGCACATCACTGTTGATGGTAAGGTCGTTAATATCCCTTCATTTGCAGTTAAGCCAGGTATGGTAGTTGCCGTTCGTGAGAAGTCTAAGTCTCTCGAGGTAATCGAGGCGGCACTTGCTGGTTTCAATCATAGCAAGTACCCATGGATTGAGTGGGACGACAATTCTAAGAGTGGCAAGTTCTTGCACAAGCCAGAGCGTGCTGACATTCCAGAGAATATTAAGGAGCAGTTAATCGTTGAGTTGTACTCTAAATAAATCATTAAATTAATGGCGATATTAGCATTTCAAAAACCTGATAAAGTAGTAATGCTGGAGGCTGATAACCAGTTCGGAAAGTTCGAGTTCCGTCCGTTGGAGCCTGGCTTTGGTGTTACCATCGGTAACGCCTTGCGCCGCATTCTCCTTTCATCATTGGAGGGTTACGCCGTGAACACCATCCGCATCGCGGGTGTTGAGCACGAGTTCTCTTCAGTTCCTGGTGTAAAGGAAGATGTTACCAACATTATCTTGAATCTCAAGCAAGTTCGATTCAAGCAAGTAGTAGAAGAATTCGAGAATGAGAAAGTTAGTATCACCGTTGAGAATTCTACAGAATTCAAGGCTGGTGATATAGGCAAGTATCTGACTGGATTTGAAGTGTTAAACCCTGATTTGGTGATTTGTCATTTAGACTCCAAAGCTTCGATGCAGATTGATCTGACAATTAATAAGGGACGTGGATATGTTCCTGCTGATGAGAATCGTCAATTCTGCACAGACGTTAACGTTCTCCCAATCGATTCCATCTACACCCCTATCCGTAACGTAAAGTATGCGGTTGAGCCATATCGTGTTGAACAGAAGACCGACTATGACAAGCTCGTACTCGAAGTTACAACAGATGGTTCCATTAGTCCAAAGGATGCGCTGAAAGAGGCTGCGAAGATCCTTATCTATCACTTTATGCTCTTCTCTGATGAGAAGATCACCCTGGAGAGTCCTGATCAGGATACCAACCAGGAGTTTGATGAGGAGGTTCTTCACATGCGCCAGTTGCTCAAGACTCGTCTCGTAGATATGAACCTTAGTGTTCGTGCGCTCAACTGCTTGAAGGCAGCTGATGTAGATACCTTGGGTGATTTGGTTCAGTTTAACAAGACCGACCTCTTGAAGTTCCGCAACTTCGGTAAGAAATCGCTCTCAGAGCTTGATGATTTGCTCGAGAGTCTGAATCTGTCTTTTGGAACTGATATTTCAAAGTATAAATTAGACAAGGATGCGTAATGCATCCTTTGTCCAAAAAGAACAAAAATTAAAATGAGACACAATAAGAAATTCAACCATTTAGGTCGTACTGCTTCTCATCGTAATGCGATGTTGGCTAACATGGCTGCATCACTTATCTTGAGTGAGCACAAAAGAATCACTACGACCCTCGCAAAGGCAAAGGCTCTTAAGAAGTATGTTGAGCCACTGATCACACGTTCAAAGAATGATACAACTACATCACGTCGTGTTGTTTTCCGTTATCTTCAGAACAAGTACGCTGTGAAGGCTCTCTTCGGTGAGGTAGCTGAGAAGGTAGCTAACCGTCCTGGTGGTTACACTCGCATTATCAAGTTGGGTACCCGTCAGGGTGACGCAGCTGAGATCGCTTTCATCGAGCTCGTTGACTTTGATGAGAACATGGCTAAGACTCCTAAGGCTGCTGCTAAGAAGACTCGTCGTAGTCGCAAGGCAACAAAGGCTGAGGAGGCTCCTGCAACTGAGGCACCTGCAACTGAAGAGGCTGCAGCTGAATAAGTTACAACTGATCTCACTATATATAAGCGCTTCTGTCGTTAGACAGAGGCGCTTTTTTGTTTGACTAGCTCTGCTTTTCCCTAGGATAGTTGATGATGTTTTTCCGTATTTAGGGGTTTCCCTAACTTTATTTAGGGATTCTTTCTTGATGTTTTCAATAAATAGTTGTACTTTTGCAGTAGAATTTAATGATTGGGTTATGAAAAAGGTGATACTTTTGATGCTCTGCTCTTCTCTGGTGATGGGCAGTTGCGATACATATACTGGCAGTGGAGCCTACGCTGGAGGTTCCATCGGCTCCATTCTGGGTTCTGCCATCGGGGGATTATCCGGTGGACCTAGAGGCTCTGACCTGGGAACTATCATCGGCATGGCTGGCGGTGCTGTTGTAGGTGCTGTTATCGGAAGTCAGGCTGATCATGAGCAGGCTGACCGTGAAGCAGCTTACCAGCAGGATAGAGTAGTGCGACGCTCAGGAAGTGATTACAGCAATACTCCCGTAACTGATAATCCGGAGATCTTTGATTCCAACAATGGGGGTGACGACCGTCTCTATGATTTCAAGGGCAAGGATTACACCGGCGATTACAGTGCCCAGCAGCCAACTACTTCGATGCCTACAGCTACCGTAGAGGATCTTGGTGCCCGATTTTCTTATTCTTCTACCTTGGAGATTGTGAATGCCCGGTTTGTAGATGATAACGAAGATAATTGTTTGAATCGCAATGAAACCTGCAAGGTGATATTCGAGATTGTTAACCGAAGTTATGCGCCGGTTTACGATGTTGTTCCAACTGTGGTTGAAACAACCGGCAACAAACATATCTTCATTTCGCCGAGTATCCATGTCGAGAAGATTTCCCCAGGATCGGGTGTTCGATACACCGCAATGGTGAAAGCGGATAGAAAGTTAAAGGATGGAATGGCTCGGTTCTGTGTGAGTGTGATTCATGAGGGCAAATCCATTTCCAAGATCAATGAATTCAATATCCCTACCAAGAGATAATAATCCCTAGTAGTTGCAACATAAAATCAAAAAAGCAAGAAACAGCTTGATTGCTGGTTCTTGCTTTTTTCTTTTTGGGGAGTATAAAGCTTTTGCCCTTTCAGGGCGTATTGTACATAGTTGGTTTACCCAGGGTGTTGCCCTGGGCTAGGAGCTTCTGCCCTTTCAGGGCGTATGGCGGTGATGAGGGGCTTTTTCCTTTGCTTCGACCTTGGCTTTAGATTTTTCCTTAGCCTCGATCTTGTCTTCAGCCTTCTCCCTTGCCTTTTCCTTCTTTTCGAAATAATGGTCGGGTTCAAACTCAGCCATTTCGAAATCTATCTTCGGGAGCTTGCTGTCCTCAGGTTTGAAAGGAACAGGGTTATCCAGTCTTTCTACCTTCACCGTAGCCACACCCTGCGAAATCATGTCGATTTTTTTTGCGGCTGCCCAGGAAAGGTCAATGATTCTTCCCCTTCCGAACGGACCACGGTCGATCACTTCAACGATTACACTCTTGTCATTTCTCAGATTCGTGACCTTCAGCATCGTGCCGAAGGGATAATAACGGTGTGCACACGTCAGACTGTCATGGTGGATTCTCTGTCCACTTGCCGACCTGGCACCCGTGGCACGTTTAGAGTAATAGGATGCCTTGCCACGCTGATGCTTCTGACCGCAGCATGGGATGCATGATAATGTACTCAGAAATGTACTCAATAATGCTATGATAAATAATCTTCTTTTCATAACTTCTCGATTTTTTGTTTGCAAATATATAAAAAAACGATGAAAAATGCAAGAAAATCTCAGAAAAACAGTATCTTTGCACTATAATTCGCTACACATATGGAAAAAAAAGTGCCCCAAGAGTGGAATAAGTTCTATTTGAAAGACGTATCATTTGTCAATCTCATGATGCGACGTATCTACAATGTCTTGATTGTAGCCAACCCTTACGATGCGTTCATGCTAGAAGATGATGGACGCATCGAGGAGAAGATATATAATGAGTATATGGAGCTGGGACTCCGTTACCCCCCAACCTTCACCCAGGTCTCCACCACAGGAGAGGCAGCCCAGGTATTGAGATCCACCGTCATCGACCTCGTCATCTGTATGCCGGGCAATGCCGACAACGATGCCTTCGATGTGGCGCGCGATATCAAGGGCAAGTTCCCAGATATCCACTGCGTGGTACTCACCCCGTTCTCCCACGGCATCACCAAGCGAATGGAGAACGAAGACCTCAGCATCTTCGATTACGTATTCTGCTGGCTGGGCAACACCAACCTCATCCTCTCCATCATCAAGCTCATAGAGGATAAGATGAATCTGGAGCATGATATCCGGGAGGCGGGTGTGCAGATGATACTCCTGGTAGAAGACTCCATTCGTTTCTATAGTTCCATTTTGCCAAACCTCTATAATTATATCCTGGAGCAGAGCAAGAACTTTTCCAAGGAAGCCTTGAACCGCCATGCCGCAACCATGCGTATGCGTGGTCGCCCTAAGGTGGTTTTGGCCCGTACCTATGAGGAGGCGAAGAAACTGTATGATAAGTATTCCAACAATACCCTGGGTGTTATCAGCGATGCCCGATTCCCGTTGAAGAGTGCCGCCAAGGCTTTCGGCAACGAGGTGGAGCAGGAGGCGAATCCCGAGCACGGCACCGATACCTTCGGACGTGAGAAATGTCCTGATGCCGGATTGCGTCTCTTCCGTTACATCCGCAAGACCGATCCGTTCGTGCCGCTCATCATCGAGAGTTCCGAGAGTGATAACCGTGCCAAGGCAGAAGCCGAGGGATTCCGCTTTGTAGATAAGAACTCCAAGAAGATGAGTGTGGATCTCCGTCGCCTGATGGAGGAGCACATGGGCTTCGGTGATTTCATCTTCCGCGATCCGAAAACCCACGAGGAAATCATGCGCATCCATAGTCTGAAGGAGTTGCAGGATAACATCTTCAACATCCCCAACGATTCGATGCTCTATCATATCAGCCGCAACCACATGAGCCGCTGGCTCTGTGCCCGTGCCATCTTCCCGGTTTCCGCCTTCCTGAAGCACGTCACCTGGGAGAAGCTGCAGGATGTGGATGCCCACCGGCAGATCATATTCGATGCCATCGTGCAGTACCGTCACATGAAGAATCTGGGCGTGGTTGCCGTGTTCGACCGTATGAAGTTCGATAAGTATGCCCATTTTGCCCGCATCGGCGAAGGATCGCTGGGCGGAAAGGGCAGGGGACTAGCCTTCCTCGACAATATCATCAAGCGCCATCCTGAGTTCAACCAGTATGAGAATGCCACCGTGCAGATTCCGAAGACCGTGGTGCTCTGTACCGATATCTTCGACGAGTTCATGATGAGTAACAATCTCTATCCGATAGCTTTGAGCGATGCCAGCGATGATGAAATCCTGAAGCACTTCCTCCATGCGCAGCTGCCCGATTCGCTGATAGCCGACTTCTTCACCTTCTTCGAGGCAACGAAGAGTCCTATCGCCATCCGTTCCAGTTCGCTTCTTGAGGATGCGCACTATCAGCCTTTTGCCGGCATCTATTCTACCTATATGATTCCTTATCTTGAGGATAAATATCAGATGCTCCAGATGCTCGCCTGCGCCATCAAGGGCGTGTATGCCTCGGTGTTCTATCGCGATTCCAAGGCATATATGACTGCCACCCGCAACGTCATCGACCAGGAGAAGATGGCGGTAATCCTGCAGGAGGTGGTGGGCAAGGACTACGGCACCCGCTATTATCCTACGATGAGTGGCGTGCTCCGTTCGCTCAACTATTATCCTATCGGCGATGAGGAGGCAGAGGAGGGTATAGCCAGTCTTGCCCTCGGATTGGGTAAGTATATCGTGGATGGCGGTCAGACCCTCCGCGTCTGTCCGTATCATCCGCATCAGGTGCTGCAGACTTCCGAGACGGAGATGGCGCTTCGCGATACCCAGACCCAGTTCTACGCCCTCGACATGAAGCACGTGGACGATGACTTCAGGGTGGATGACGGATTCAATATCCTCAAGTTCCGTGTGAAGGATGCGGTAGAAGACCAGAGTCTCAACTACATCGCCTCTACCTTCGACCCTTACGATCAGGTCATCAACGACGGCGTGTATGAAACCGGCCGCAAGCTCATCACCTTTGCCGGAGTGCTCCAGTACGATGTGGTACCTCTGCCGGAACTCATGCAGATGTCGATGAAGTGCGGTTCCGAGGCGATGCGCCGACCGGTGGAAATCGAGTTTGCCTGCAATATCCATGCCGACAAGACCTGTGATTTCTATCTCCTCCAGATCCGTCCGATCGTGGATGCCAAGGAGATGCTCGACGAGGATGTCAGGGTGATACCGGATGCCGACTGTCTGCTCCGTTCCCACAACTCCCTGGGCCATGGCATCAGCGAGGATGTCACCGATGTGGTCTATGTGAAGTATGATGATCACTTCTCGGCGATGAACAATTTCTATGTGGCTGATGATATCGAGCGCATCAACCGCAAGTTCCTGGCAGATGGTAAGAATTATGTGCTGATAGGTCCGGGCCGTTGGGGTTCTAGCGACCATTATCTGGGTGTGCCGGTCAAGTGGCCGCATATCAGTGCTGCCCGAGTCATCGTGGAAGTAGCTTTGAAGAACTACAACATCGACCCGAGCCAAGGCACCCATTTCTTCCAGAACCTCACCTCTTTCGGTGTGGGTTACTTCACGGTAGATACCAACACCGAAGGAGGCGGTTTCGTGAACAAGGAGATATTGGATGCGATGCCGGCAGTAGAAGAGACGCCGTATGTGCGCCATGTGCGCTTTGCGCATCCGATGAGGATACTGATGGATGGAAAGAAGCAGGAAGGAGCAGTCTTGATTCCGAAGGAGTAATCAAGACAGTTCCATCAAAGTACGTAAACAAGTTATAATCAAGCCTGCTCCATCAAGGTACGTATATAACTTCAGTAATGTACTTATACCAGCTCCAGCAGATAGTAATTGTAATCATGAAGGATAGTAGCAAGGAATTTTTCCTTGCTATTTCCTTTTTGTATAGAAGCCTTCAGCTTATCTTCTATCCCCAGGAATTTCGCAACCTTGTCGGCAAGGGTAGCTATCTGATTTTCGTGTTCCCCATTGCCGCCATAAACCGCTTTCTCAATCACCTCAATTTGTGCCTGCGATAGATTCTTCGCCTCTTCATATACCGGGCGATAGTCTTTCTTGGCATAGTAGAATTCATCTAGTGATACATGTATTTTATCTAGGTTCACCTGCTTGATAACCATTGTTCCTGCAGCCAGATCGCCCAGGCGCTGCGCATTCTTGGTGAGCAGGATAAACAGGAGTCCGATGCCGCTTAATCCCACATCTATTGTACTGAGCAGCCATCTCATGAAGAAAGAACCTATGGTGGGGCGGGAACCATCTTTGTTCACCACCCTTATCTTCATGATATATTTCCCTGGCGACTGACCCTCGTTGAAGGTTTCCCAGAGGAAGTCGTACAGCCAGAGTGGCAATATAATCAGAAAGAAAAACAAATAATTGAGTTGGTTTCTTGTTTCATAGTCGAGTTCAAAGTAGAAATACATGGCAGTGAAGCCAATGATGCCAGCTATAACCATGTCGATGATGCGTGCTATCACTCTTTCGGCGATGCTCGCAGGTGTCTGGTCTATTCTTACGAATTGGTTGGTTGTGATGTTAGAACTTGTCATAATTCTACTTCTTATAGATGATTGATGTTATTCTGTCTGCAAACTTACGAAAAAACCTACAAAAATAAGAATCTTTTTCCCGAAAATTTGCATATATAAGAATATTTACTTACTTTTGCAACAAAAATAATAAGCAATCGTGAAAGAATTTACCTTTATACGTAACAATATCGATAAGTGGCAGCGGGCGGAAATCATCATTTCTGATGCCGACTCGCAATCGCCTGATCGTCTGGCTGAGGTCTATACCGACCTTACGTCCGACCTGGCTTTTGCGCAGACGCATTATCCCGATTCCCGCATCACCATCTATCTGAACAAACTTTCATCCGTGCTTCATAACTCCATTTATCGCAACAAGCGGGAGAAATGGACTCGTATCCTTACGTTCTGGACCCAAGAAGTTCCACTTGTCATGTACGATGCCCGTAAGCTGTTGCTTGCCTCCTTCCTTATCTTTCTCATCAGTATGCTCATTGGTGTGATGTCCCAATGCTTCGATCATGACTTCTGCCGCATCATCCTGGGCGATTATTATGTGGATATGACGCTTGATAACATAGCCAAGGGTAAGCCGATGGCGGTATATGATAGTGACGGAGAGCTAAACATGTTTCTGGGCATCACCTTCAATAATATCAGGGTTTCGTTCATGATATTCGTTTCGGGCATCCTTACAAGCATAGCCACGGGTGCCTGTCTCTTTCAGAATAGCGTGATGCTCGGTTGTTTCGAAACTTTCTTTGCGCAGCATGGACTCCTTTATGAATCCTTCCTTGCAGTCTTCCTGCATGGCACGCTCGAAATATCAGCCATCATCATTGCAGCAGCAGGCGGTCTGGCTATAGGCAACGGCTGGCTTTTCCCAGGCACCTATTCCCGCCTGGTTTCCTTCCGTCGTGGAGCCAAGCGGGGCTTGAAGATGGTGGCAGGCACGGTGCCCGTGTTTATCCTGGCAGGTTTTATCGAAGGCTTTGTAACGAGGCACACCGAAGTTCCCGATGCCTTACGCCTTGCCTTCATCCTCCTTTCCCTTACCTTTGTCATCGGCTATTTCGTGATATTGCCCCAGATAAGGCATCGCCAGAGAAAAAAGGATTCTAAAGACTAACAATAAAAATTTTATGATATGAATAAAATCGTTTTTTATCAAGAGAGAACCTTTGGAGATAAGTTTAATGTTACCTTCGAGTTTATTAAGCAAAACTGGAAGCTGATGCTTCGTTATTTTGCTTATGTTGTTCTGCCATTGAGTTTTGTAGCTGAATTCTTCATGGAAGCTATGATGAAGAATGTCATGACTTTGGCTACAGATCCTGAAGAGCTGATGAATTTGATTCCTTCGTATGGCGGCTTTTTCCTGGTGAGCATTGCCGTTTACCTGTGGATGGGTGCGGTTTCCTTTTCCTTACTCCAGGTTTATAATGTCCGTCCCGATGGCTTGCAGAACATCGTCTTTGCCGATTTCAAGCCTCTTCTTGGGCGCAATGCCTGGCGATTGGTAAAGTCGGGATTGGCACTCAGCCTCGTCCTCCTGGTTGTGATGATACTTGCAGGCTGTCTGTTCGCTTTGCAGATGCCTGTTATTGCCTCAGTCGTTTATCTTGTCTGCATGGCATTGATGATTCCGTTTGTACTCTTTGCGCCGGTTTACGTTTTCGAGGATATTCCCCTTTGGCAGGCTTTTGCCCGAAGCTTTCGTCTAGGCTGGCATACTTGGAGTGGCATCTTTGCCCTGGGCATTGTGTTGATGGTTCTTACGGCTATTATCTCGTTTGTCTGCACTTTGCCATGGGAAATCTGCTATCTGTTGAAATCCTTTTTTGTTGTAAATCAGGGAAATGCCGATTCTGCTTTCCATGGTGTGCCTTTCATGCTGTTACAGTATCTGCTGGGTGTCCTGATGATGCTTGCCAGCTTCCTGTTGTTGGCCATATTCTATGTCAGCATCAGCTATCTCTATAGCCATGCTGCCGAGAAACTCGATCAGATGTCGGTAGCCGAGGGCGTTGACCATTTCGAGGAGATGGCCGATAAAAATCAGGATGCCGACGACTATCAACTGTAAATTATCAACTGTAAACTATCAATTGTAAACTATAAACTATCAAAGTATGCCCTTTACTCCTTCCGATACATTGGTTCTCGATACTGCCAGGCTCCGTGTCTGGCAGCAGGATGACGATTATGCTTACAGTAGGGAATTGGTGCCTGCCCAGAAGAGTCTGATGGATTGGTTGGACGAGCAGTTTGATCAGTTCTGGGAATCCGTTTTCGGCACCGCTTTCTATCAGGAGTATTCTTCGCTAATGTGGATATTGGTGGGTGTGTTTCTTGTTATAGGCATCCTGTTGTTCCTCTTCTACAAGCATCCCGAACTGTTCATGCGTTCCGGCAGGCAGGTGCCTTTGGTGTATGAGGTAACCGAGGATACCATCTATGGCGTTGATTTTGAAAGGGAGATAGCCAGGGCGATGGAGCGGAAGGATTATAGGGAAGCGATGCGACTCACTTATCTGCAAACCCTGAAGATGCTGAGCGATCATCAGCTTATCGACTGGCAACCTTTCAAGACGCCTACCCAATATACCCACGAGTGGAAAAATCGGGATTTCCGGCAGATTACGAACCTCTTTATCCGTGTGCGTTATGGCGGATTCGAGGCAACGGAGCAAATGCTGAAAGATATCCACACCTGTAAGATGAGTGAGGATAACTCTGTAAGTAACTTAAAATCAGCGAAAGGAGGTGATGATGAAAAGTAGTTATAAGTTTTTCCTGAGCATGATGGTGCTTTTTGTCCTCATGTTCCTGCTTCAGATGCAACTGCCCAAGAAGTTTGTGTGGAATCCTACCTTCTATCATGCCGACCGCCAGCCTTTCGGCTGCTACGTGTTCGATAGCATCATGCGCCAAAGCTTGCCTCAAGGTTATCAGGTTACCGCCAAAACCTTCAGGCAGCTTGATGAGGAAAACAGAAACCGGAAGATAGCCGTGGTGGTGCTGGATAATTCCCTGAGACTGAAGAAGGTGGATGTAGGTCACCTCCGGAAGATAGCCCAGCGTGGCGGAAAAGTGATGGTTGCCTATCATTGGGAAGGTTCAGATGAACTGGATAGCAGTTTTCATGTCGATATGTCGAGCGGGGCGTTTTATCTGGATGATATCATGCGAAGGCTTGCCAACAATCAGGATGTGTACGATACCCTTACCTGGTGTGGCAGTCCGTTGGCTTATCCCCAGCGGGAATATCGGTTGATAGACCAGCTGATAAGCGGCTCGATTTCTCTCGATTCAGCCAGCAAAGCCACGGTGCTGGCTTACAGTCTTCAGGCTAATCGCAAGTTTCCGTCAGCAGTTTCCTTGCCTTGCGGTAAGGGCGAGGTCATCTTTGTGGCCACTCCGTTGCTCTTTACCAATATGGGTGTGTTGGATGATGTTTCTTCGCAGTATGTCTTCCGAATCATGTCGCAGATGGCCGATTTGCCGGTTTACCGCACGGAAGCATATCTGGAATCGAAGGTGAAGCTTGATGCAGAACAGTCGCCGCTCCGCGAGTTGCTGAAGCGCCCTCCTTTGCGGTGGGCAGTCTATCTCATGATGCTGGGCGTAGTGCTCTTCATGATATTCACAGCCCGCCGGCGCCAGCGGGTTATCCCGATAGTGGAACAGCCGAAGAACAGGTCGCTGGAGTTTATCCAACTCATCGGTACGCTTTATTATCAGCGTCACGACCATGCCGATCTGGTGCGGAAGAAATTCAGGTTCTTTGCCGAAGAGGTAAGAAGGAATACGGGCATTGATATCAGCGATGTGAACCAGGGAGATGCCGATTGCCAAGTCTTGGCAGAGATAACCGGTATGGATGTGGAAAAAATCAAGGAAACCATCCGAGAGATTCGGCTGGTGATACATTCAGATTTGAATATCCCAGCCAGGCAAATGAGAAAACTCATCGACAGGATGAATCGCATACTTGAGAATATCCAATAAATGTTGATTTGATGCTTCTGCCCTTTCTGGGCGTGTGGAATTTGCAGGCGAAATTACACTAACTGGAGTTTACTTGCAAAATACATTAACTGGAATTTGCAGACGAAATTACACTAACAAATAGTAATGAAAATGGAAGAACAAAGATTAGACTTAACTCTTTTCTCAGAAAAGATAGAACGCCTTCGACAGGAGATAGCGAAGGTGATAGTGGGGCAGGATGAAGCCATCGAATTGGTGCTTACTTCTATCCTTGCCAACGGACACGTGCTTATCGAAGGAGTGCCGGGAGTGGCAAAGACCCTTTTGGCCCGGTTGATAGCCCGATTGGTAGATGCCGGGTTCAGCCGGGTGCAGTTTACCCCCGACTTGATGCCTAGCGATTTGCTAGGTATCAACATCTTCAATGTCAAGACCCAGGAGTTTGAGTTCCATCAGGGCCCCGTCTTCTCCGACATTGTTCTGGTAGATGAAATCAACCGTGCACCCGCCAAGACGCAGGCGGCACTCTTCGAGGTGATGGAAGAGCGACAGGTGAGCATCGATGGCGTTACCCACAAGATGGGCGATTTCTATACCATCCTTGCCACCCAGAACCCCGTGGAGCAGGAAGGAACCTATCGCCTGCCCGAGGCTCAGCTCGACCGTTTCCTGATGAAGATAACGATGGGCTATCCTTCGCTGGATGATGAACTGGAGATTCTGAAGCGCCATCAGGAGCATAGCAATCTGGTGAAGCTTGGCGATATTCAGCCCGTTCTGAGCAAGGCAGAACTCCTGCAGTTGCGCAGCTATATAAATAAGGTGGTCATCGACGAGAGCCTGCTTCGCTATATAGCCCAGATAGTTCAGCAAACCCGCAGCACCCGTGCCGTTTATCTGGGAGCATCGCCCCGAGCTTCTGTGGCAATGCTCCAGGCTAGCAAGGCATACGCCCTGCTGCAAGGTCGCGATTTCGTAACGCCCGAAGATATCAAGCAGGTTACTCCATCCATTCTCCAGCACCGCCTGGTGCTCACCGCCGAGGCAGAGATGGAAGGATACACCGCCTATAAAGTGGCGCAGCGACTCATCGACAAAGTTGAAGTTCCGAAATAAATAAAGTGAAGAGTACATTGTTTCTTACCAGAAGATTTTATATCGTTTTAGCAGTCCTGGTCTTTATCACAGGTTTGGGCAGCTTTGTTCCCCCGATGTTCCTCATTGGGAGATGGCTGCTTGTTGCCCTGGGCGTTCTGCTCCTGCTGGAGGCTTTCCTGCTTTATCACGAGCGGGGTATTATGGCTAGGCGAACGATGGCAGATAGGTTTTCCAATGGCGATGACAACGAGGTGAACATCCGTGTGGAAAGTATTTATTCCTTTCCTGTTCTGCTTCATGTCATTGATGAGATTCCGCCCGTATTCCAGCGTCGTGATATCCACTTTCGTCTAAGGCTGGGCATGGGCGAGGGCAAGAATATCCGGTATTTTCTTCGTCCCACAGAGCGGGGTGAATATGATTTCGGCTTAATCCGCATCTTTGTCTCTTCGCCCATCTCGCTCTTGCAGCGCCGCTTCTCGCTGGGGCAGCCCCGTCAGGTGAAGGTATATCCTTCCTATCTGATGCTCACCCGATATGAGTTGCTTGCCATCAGCAATAATCTAACCGAACTCGGCATCAAGAAGATTCGCCGTGTGGGTAATCATACCGAGTTTGAACAGATCAGGGATTATGTGACGGGTGATGATTTCCGGCTCATCAACTGGAAGGCCACCGCCCGCACCTCCCGTCTGATGGTGAACGTGTATCAGGACGAGCGTTCGCAGCAGGTGTTCAGCATCATCGACAAGGGTAGGGTGATGCAGCAGGCTTTCCGGGGGATGACTTATCTGGATTATGCCATCAACGCCTCGCTGGTGCTTTCGTATATGGCGATGCGCAAAGAAGACAAGGCGGGCATCGTAACCTTCAGCTCCCGTTTCGAGGATTTCGTGCCAGCCTCCCGACACGCCGGCCACATGCAGAACATCTTGGAGATTCTCTATCGCCAGCAAACCCGCTTTGCCGAATCCGACTATTCTGCCCTGGTAGATGGGGTAAACCTGCACGTCAGCAAGCGTTCGCTCCTGGTGCTCTATACGAGTTTTGCCAATCGTGTCAGCATGGAGAGGCAGTTGCCTTATCTTCTTCAGCTCAACCGCCGCCACCGTCTTCTGGTGGTGTTCTTCGAGGATGGTGAGGTGAAAGATTATCTTGCCACCCGTCCTGATAGCGATGAGGAATATTATCGCCATGTCATTGCCGAGCAGTTTACCTACGAGCAGCGTCTCATCGTTTCCTCGCTCAAGCAGCGGGGCATCATGGCCTTGTTGACCACGCCCGAGAAGCTGTCGGTTGACGTACTTAACAAATATCTCGAGATCAAGGCTCGGGAATTGTTGTAAATAGTAAGAAGAATACTTCTTTATAGTAAGAAGAATGCATTTTTCTTTAGCATAAGTAATAAAAAACGCAGGGAATGTTTGGAATTCTCATCAAAAAGTCTTACCTTTGTTCCCAATAAAAACAAATGCCTTTCTTCGACTATTCGCTCGATGGAAAGCGATACCATGAGTTGGCTTCCATGAACTGCTGCCTGATTGGCACCGAGGTGGCAGGCGGCTCTGCGGGCATTACGCTGGGCATGTTTGCCGAGGGAAAGCCAAGGAGCGGTCATGCTGATTTCGCCTACTTCCATTATGAAGAAAAATAAGATTTAAATAAATAATCATGTCAAAAGCAATAAAGGAAACAACAGAAACAACTCAGATTGCCGACAAGAAATATCTTGTCCCGTTCGTTCTCATCACGTCGCTCTTCTTCTTGTGGGGCTTCGCGCGTGCCATTCTCGATGTGCTCAACAAGCACTTCCAGAATGCACTTCATATCAGCATTACGCACTCTTCGCTCATTCAGGTTACCACCTATCTGGGCTATTTCCTCATGGCGATACCGGCGGGTATATTTATAAATAGGTATGGCTATCGCCGGGGCGTGGTGTTCGGTCTCCTGCTCTTCGGTCTGGGCGCCGTCTTCTTTATTCCGGGGGCATTGATAGGCAGCTTCTCAGCCTTCCTCTTCTGCCTATTCGTCATCGGATGCGGACTGGTGTTCCTCGAAACAGCCGCCAATCCATACGTTACCGAACTGGGTGCCAGGGAGACCGCTACCAGCCGATTGAACCTCTCGCAGTCGTTCAATGGTCTGGGCAGCATCTTTGCCACCTTCTGCATCGGTCAGTTCCTCTTCAATGATACCCAGCAGGGTGGCAATGTAGTCATACCTTATGCCATTCTGGGCATTCTGGTGCTTGTCATCGCCGTGGTGTTCTCCCGTGTCGATCTGCCGGAAATCCAGCACAGGCAGACGAATGAAGACAAGGCGAAGGGCAGCAATATCGCCAAGCTCTTTGCCAACCACAGGATGTTCGTCTTCGGCCTCTTCGCCCTCTTGAGCTACGAAGTAGCCGAGATCTCCATCAATTCCTACTTCATCAATTTCGTCACCGGCATGCATTGGATGAGCGACCGCACCGCCTCTCTCGTTCTCACCCTTGCCCTGGCGTTCTTCATGGTAGGCAGATTCCTGGGCAGCTGGATTATGCGCCATATCCAGGCAACCACCATGCTCCTCATCTGTGCCGTGGGTAGCGTAGTCTGCATCGGATTGGTGCTTTGCAATCTGGGCATCATCTCGCTGGTAGCCCTGGTGGGCAACTATCTTTTCGAGGCAATCATGTTCCCTACCATCTTCAGCATCGCCCTCACGGGATTGGGCAATCTCACCAAGTCGGCATCCTCGCTCCTGATGATGACTCCGATAGGCGGATGCGGCTTCCTGCTGATGGGAATGATTGCCGATACCACCCATGTCACCCTGCCTTTCGTGGTACCTTTCGTGGGTTTCCTCATCGTCTTGGCTTATGCCGTTCGGGAGTACAAATTGCAAAGTGTAATTAGCAAATAAAGGGTTTAAGGCGGCTAAAAAGGGGGAATTAACTTTTTTAACTCGCTTGTAACACGAAAAAGTAAGCATATTTTTTGCCGTCTCAAAAGAAAAAGTTAAATTTGCACTCGGTTATGGTGGGTGCGTCTAGAATCCATCTGATAAAAATGAATAGAATGTTTCATTAAACAATAAAATTAATAACAATTATGGCAGTAGATTACAAGAAAATCGGTCTTGTGAACACTAAGGAAATGTTCGCAAGAGCTATCAAGGGCGGTTGGGCCGTTCCTGCTTTCAACTTCAACAACTTGGAGCAGCTCCAGGCTATCATCCAGGCTTCTTCTAACTTGAAGTCACCAGTTATCCTCCAGGTATCTAAGGGTGCTCGTAAGTATGCTAACCCTACTTTGCTCCGTTACTTGGCAGAGGGTGCTGTAGAGTATGCTAAGGAGTTGGGTTGCAACCATCCTGAGATTGTTCTCCACCTCGATCACGGTGATAGCTTCGAGACATGTAAGAGCTGTGTAGATTTCGGCTTCTCTTCTGTAATGATCGACGGTTCTGCTCTTCCATACGAGGAGAACATTGCATTGACAAAGAAGGTTGTTGATTACGCTCATCAGTTCGATGTAACTGTAGAGGGTGAGCTCGGTGTCCTCGCTGGTGTTGAGGATGACGTAGTTGCTGAGGAGTCTCACTATACAAAGCCTGAGGAGGTTGTTGATTTCGCTACACGTACAGGTGTTGATTCATTGGCTATCTCTATCGGTACTTCTCACGGTGCTTACAAGTTCAAGCCAGAGCAGTGCACACGTGACCCTAAGACTGGTCACCTCGTTCCTCCTCCATTGGCATTCGACGTATTGGCAGCAGTTGAGAAGCAGCTTCCTGGTTTCCCTATCGTTCTCCACGGTTCTTCTTCAGTTCCTCAGGAGTATGTTGATATCATCAACAAGTTCGGTGGTAAGTTGCCAGATGCAGTTGGTATCCCAGAGGAGCAGTTGACTAAGGCTTCTGAGAGCGCTGTTTGCAAGATCAATATCGACTCTGACTCTCGTCTTGCTTTCACAGCAGGTGTTCGTGAGACATTGGCTCTTCACCCAGAGTACTTCGACCCACGTCAGTACTGCGGTAAGGCTCGTGAGTACATGGTTGACCTCTATAGCCACAAGATCAAGGATGTTCTTCATTCTGACAACAAGTTGGCTAACCTCGACTAATCTTCGAGATTTATCAACCCAAAATAATGGCGGGAATCCTTCGGGGTTTCCGCTTTTTTAATGCCCTTTTCTTTCATCTTTCTTTCGCTTTTCTTTCATTTTGTTAGGTAACAGGATTGTTGCGTGCGTAAACGTTGCGTTTCTTTATATAATTTAACCTAAAATATTTGGAGCGTATTACTTTTTTCTCTAATTTTGCACCCGAACAAATGTAAGAACTACATTTTGAGATTCTTGTATATCATTTGTATATTGTAAAAGATGATTTAGGCCGAAAGGTTATTTTTGGAAGTCTTCCTGAGTACTGCCTTAGGGCAGATGCTTGTAAGAGGAGACCAGGTTTAAATGATTGAATAACAATTAGTAAATGATAAAATATGAAAAAGTATTTTGGAATGGTCATCACTTGTATGATGGCATTGGGTTTAGTAAGCTGCAGTGCGGCTGACGATGATTTGACGGGCGATACAACGACACGCGTCAACACCGTTACAACGAAGTCTAACTTCTCACTGCTCAGTTATTCACAGACAACCGGTGCTGAGGTAAATGAAACCTCTAACATCAATGGTGAGAACAACGAGAAGCTGGTATGCAAGGTTCTTTCTGGTGGTCAGTTGCAGTTGACTCACAAGAATGTAATCTTTGATGAGGGCACAAATATCAAGTTTGACTCTCAGTTAGTTGGCAACAAGATTGTCATCACCGAGACAGGCGATTACGGCAAGTCTGGTAAGTATGGTTATTACACACTTGTTGCGAAGGTAGGAATAGTTAAGGATGGTGACTATGTGATCGTAGTTAAGAGAAACGACCACACTCGCGAGGAGTTCAATATGCATTACGACTCTACAAAGGCGAAATAAGATAGAATATATGATTAATACAATACCTTACGATTATGATTCAATATAAATAGGTAGAATAGAAAATATAATATAGAAAGTGTGATTAAAGAATGTAAATTGAATAATTAAATAATGTAATTGAATAATAGTAAATGTAAATGATAATAAGTTGAACGTCGCTTAGACGACCAGTCTAGTTTTTTTTATTAATTGTTATTGATTACGCTGATGAGCAGTTCCGGCGTACAGTCCTTTAAAACCACGATGTTGCCTTTGTCTAATAAGTAAATCGTAGGCATCGCCTTGATGCTGTAAGTAGCACTTATCTGATCGTCCGCAATGATTCTGAGCATTCTGTATTCAGCAGGAATGGTCTGTTTTTTCAGCCACGCCGTAACCTTGTGGCAATTCTCGCATTCCGGATCATGGAAGTAGAGTATCACCTTTTCATTCTGATAGTCAGTCAACTGATGCATTTTTCCATCTTCCAGCTTGAAGGAGAGGTTGGTAGCCTTGGTGCCTGGCAGGTTTTTCCGTGCCGCCTTCCACTTGAAGTCGATGCGTTCCTTTTCCGCTTCATCGAAGTAAGGTGACTTCTTCATTTCAGCTAGGAAGAAGCTATATACCCTGTCGTTTCTCATCGGCGACTGTGGGTCGTCGAAATAATGCTCTATCAGACTCTCGAATTTCTCCTTGGCAGGCTTCTGTGCGTAAGCCTTGGCGGAGAAGGCGCTGATGCCTTTCTGGGCGATTTCGTCGTTGAAACGGGCGAGGATATCGATGAAGTTGACGAATCCCTGTTCTGTAATCTCCTCGTTTTTCAGTTGGGTAGTATCAGCAAACTGATAGTTGTCCCAGTAGTGCTCGCTGAGGTAGGTAGCGCGCTGTTCTACGCTGCGCAGCGTATCAGGCAGAGCAGGGTAGGGGAATGCATTCTGTGCCTGAGTATTCAGGCAGCATAACATGAGCATGTATGCAATAAGATAAGAGATATGTTTTGCTTTCATCATTTTCTTCCTTTTACTTCATTACTTCTTGTTGTTGATAGTTGTTCTCTGGGAACATCTGCCGCAAAAGTACGAAAAATAACTGAAAGTTCCAAGCATATTCCCGTTTTTTTCTTAAAAAAAATAACACTTTCAAAAACACTCTTCACCCTTCACCACTCTTCACCCACCCTTCACCTGGAAAATCTGTGTCATCTCATAGACCGAACAGGTCTGACATACGATAGCTTTATTTGCGGTGTAAAATGTGATACCAATATCAAAAATAGTACTCTAAATAGCCAATACCTTTCAATCTGCACAAGGGATAACCATAAAAAGAGACACCATAAAACAATATATTGACTATCTGAAAGACTCTTTCTTGATAGAAGAGGCCTTACGTTATGATGTGAAAGGCAGAAAATATATCGGTACTGAGACGAAATACTATTTTGCAGACATAGGCATTCGTGCAGCCATTCTCAACTGTCGGCAACAAGAGGAAACGCACATTATGGAAAATATTATCTATAATGAGCTTCGTAGTCGTGGATATAATGTGGACGTAGGATTGGTTGAACTTGGTGGTAAGGATGAGAACGGCAAGTTTATCAGAAAGCAGTTGGAGGTTGATTTTGTGGTAAACCGTCCTCCATACAGAGTGTATATCCAGTCGGCTTTCCACATGCCGACGCCAGAGAAGGAACAACAAGAGCGCCGCCCGTTATTGTCAATCAATGACCACTTCCGTAAGATTGTTATTGTTGGTGATGACATCCATCGCAAGGAGGACGAACTTGGAGTATTGACTGTTGGACTCTTAGATTTCTTGACAGACAAGAAAATACTTGAACAGGGTTAAACGCAATCGAGTAAATAAAAAGATGTAAATCGTTTCCGATAGGGGGGATTGCAAATCCCCAGGTTTGATAGGTCGAACCTTTTTATACGACGGATTGCAAATCCGTCGGAACAGCAAGCCACTTTCAAAAACACTCTTCACCCTTCACCGAAAGGATGTAAATATCTGTAGCTTAGTAACTTGCACGTGTGAAGAGCTGTGCTCCACTCTTCACCACTCTTCACCCACCCTTCACCCGGGAAATCTGTGAAAATCTGTGAATTGAAAATCGGCGGCCGAAGGTGAAGAGTGGTGAAGAGTGGTGAAGAGTGGTGCGTCACTCTTCACCACTCGCAACCCCAGTGTTTATTGGGGTTTCAGCCGATTTGGTGAAGAGTGAAGAGTAAAAAGAAGAGTGGTGCTTTTATAAAAAAAGCTCCCGACGTATCGTTTTGTGCCTGGCAATGGCAGATTATTGCCCTGGTAAGGGGCAATGTTGTGCCATAGTGAGGCAATAAGCGCTACAAGCCAGCTTTACGAAAAAGCTTTTTCCATACAAGAAATACCAAGTCGGCGTTCAATTTCTGCAATGGTTTTGAACGAGAAGTTAGTCTTTCCAGACAATATTTTACTCACGTATTGTGGAGTGCATCCCAATCGCTCAGCAATATCAGCCCTTGATAAATTGTTCTCTTGCATGAAATCAACAATTTTTAGAGCAATGCTCTGCGACCATCTTATCCAGGCATTGTTTTCCTGTCTCCACTTGGCTTCATCTACAAATGAAGAGGCTTCATGGCTTTTATGTGCCTCTAAGAATCTTAATGTTTTCTCTTTCATATTTTATTCCTCCTTTATGTAATCAACAAAACTATCTTGATCGAACACTCCGTTCTGTATTAAATATTCTCGGCAAATATTCAGTTTGTCAAGTTCTATTTGGGTATGTTTTCTATCTTGCATCTTAGCTGTTAGCTTAATAGTACCTCCTGTGATAATATATACATTAGGCTCTATTCTGATAGCGTATATTCTAAGCCAGCTAGCATGTTTCTTTCTATCCCAGTTTCTTGCTTTTTCCCTAGTTAACTCTCTCATTCTATTGTCTGAAAGACTTAATGGATGAAATAGTTCGTCTAGATGTTCTGTATATGGAAATTCCAGAATCAGTCTTTCCAACTCATCTGCATCTTCCATTGTATCTTTAATAGCGTCGCTTATTTTTTCAATATGGAAGAATCCTTGTAAGTCTTCAAGATTAGCTAGAAAGAAGTCCAGTAGATAATTGGCATTATTCCACCTTTGAAACAAACGAGTAAGTTCATCTGCTTTTTGACTTTCATCTCTAACTGCCCAGAGATGATCATAACCAGGGATGATTCTAGCAAACTTCATGTTTTTAATGCTTTTATAATGCAAAGATATGAATAATATCGATTAGTTGCAACTTTTAGGTTGCTTTTTTAATGAAAATTATACTAGTTCCAAAATGTGGGACATTGTCCCACAAATTGATTGCAATCATCTTTGTATCTTGTAAGTACTTTCATCGTTGCTTGAAAGTACTATCATTGTTGCATCGTTTTTACGTTAATAGTCTTCGGAGTAACCTTTGCTTGTTGCCGGAAGAATTAATGGTATAAGCCGGAGATGCCTATGTCTTCAGCCGCACAACAGCTGTTGTGCGCTTGCATAACAGCTGATATGCGCTCGTCCAACACCTATTGTGCAAGTGTTAGCCTGCTGATGGGCGATGAATAATTGGGTAAAAATGTTATGCAAAGGCTTTTATTAACCTCTATTTATCCTTTCCTCCAATTCTGTAGGTGTAAGTATTTCCATTTTTGAGAAACCAAACCACTTTTTACCTAAGTCCTTGATAGAAGCACCTATATGGTACACATTATCATCGATGCAAAGGAAACGGTCATGTGAAAGGCGGAATGTATTAATTTCTATTGGTGCATATTGTGCGTTATGGCGGTCAATGTCAAGTTGAAAATGACGGGTTATCTGCTGAGTATAGATGATAGCAGCTACTCCAATTTCTCTTTTGTCGAGTAATGTGAGTACTGTTTCATCCACATAGTTATCAATAAGAATAATGCGCTTTTTCGCACTTTTAATCAAATCGGATACGAAAGTATAGGCATCATAAATTTGCCCATTATAGAATACACCCTGTTTCGGCTTCGCATTGCCTTCGTCCAATCTGCGGAACACCTCATCAATACGTTTGTCTGTTTCTTGTTGATGTTGCTGCATTTCCAGTTGGTGGTATTCCATCGTTGAAAGACGTTGGAAAATTTCTGCGTTTGTCGTTATGAAACGCCTCATTGCTACAAATGCATCCATAATACGAATACTCATACGAATTGCGGTTTCACTTCTGAGAACAGTAGAGAGCATAGCTACACCTTGTTCTGTGAATGCATATGAACGTGCCGCAGAGTGCTTCAAGCTATTGAACCGGTCACAATTTGTGACCAGTTCAACCATTTCCTCTTTAGTCAGTTGAAAGCGGAAACGCTCAGGGAAACGATCTTTATTACGCTTTACTGCTTGGTTTAATACCTTAGTTTCCACGCCATAAAGTTCTGCTAAGTCTCTGTCTATCATGATCTGTCTTCCACGAATAGACATGATTCGGCTTTCTATAGGAGTGGTAACTATAACCTCATTATTTTGTAACCGGTCACAATTTGTGACCAGTTCGCCCTTATCTTGATGTTCTATGTTATTTGCCATTGTTCCGTTCTTTGCAATTATTCCGCAAATATAATGTTTTATTGTGATAATCCATCATACGCATAAGACTTTTTGAATGATATGGTAACAATTTAAACAAATTTAAATAATCCAGGGCACAAAAAAAGTCGTGGAATCTTAGAAGGTGAGTCACCTCGGCAACTAAAATTCCAACGACCAGTCTAGTCTAGTCTTCGCAAATTTGTATAATAGTAAATGATAATAATGTCTTATAATAACTAAATAAGGGGGAGGAAGTATTCCCAACTTCCTTCCCTCCTCTCTTACAGATATATGATTCTTAACTTTTGTATTTTGCTAATTTTTTATTGGTAGTTGATTGTCACCGTCCAAGGCTTGTTGCTATTGTAGTGCTTAGCCTTGACGAAGAATTTACCAGTAGTACCTGTTACGGCACGTACATTCTTCATTGTGATGGTTTGAGTATTTCCGATCACATTTGGATCTTCATACTTGGTGACGAACCAACAGTTCCAACCTTTGCCTCCATCAACCTCTGCTGTAGAAGCTACCTTTACATCGCTGCCTATTGGGTTCACATCGTTGGATGCAATCTCAATTTCTATTGGCAACAACTCCTTAGGATAGTAACTTGGAATTGTGAAGGTCAGTTTGGCTTCTGAAGTTACCTTCTTACCCATTGTAATTTCAGTTGGGAACTTGAAGTCCACATTGCTGATACTGTAGAGATGGATGTTTCTAGTCAGTCCATGTTTCTTATCTACCAGCTTGATGGTGGCAGTCTTACATTCACCGGCACTGATATCACCAATTTTGTATGTGATGGTTCCCTTACCGGTTGCTGCGTTATACTGTACTGTAGGTACAGGAAGCTTTCCACCATCCAGCTTTGTGAAGTTCTTGTTCTCAGTCCAGGAAACATCGAAGTCGGCTGCAGTTTGAGAAGCCTCGCCCTTGTATTCAAAGTCGATGGTCTGCTCGCTGTTTGCAGATTCCTGTGTCAACATCTGGTAAGTACCATTCACGATGTTCATAGTGTAAGTACCATCAGATATTTCCTGGATGATGTCATCTACCGTAATCCATGGATTGTTGGCAGGAGTGCCATCGTATGCCATAGAAGAGTTTGTGTAACCCAGATTCTTGCCCAGTTTCTTGATGTTGATTCGGTAGAGATGATTTCTCTTGACCGGAATCTGAACACCCTCGTTCTGGAGCAGAACCTGGAACCATTTTGTTACTCCGTCCTTGTATGTCACCTCCATGATTACCTTGAGTGGCTTTTCCAAAGAGTTTTCCTGCTCAAATGTATATTGCATAGGTAGGCTGCTGCTGTTTGGCCACATCTCTTCATTTTCTACGGAGAATTTCTCTCCTTCAGAAGGCCATCTTGTTGGGTCCAGCGATGGAGTAATGTAGGTGCATTCTGCTTTCCACGCAGCTGCATCTGTCAGCATATTGGTTTCTGGGAAAGTCAGCTTATCCGGTTCTCTATTGAATGGAGCTACCGTACCATGCTGCATCACGTTGCCCAGTGCATATCTGATGTCTTGGATGTTTGGATCCTCCCATTCTACTTTAATCTTGGCACGGTTGCGGAGCAGATGGATCACATTGTTAGCAACGTTATCCTTGGTGAGGAATTCTGTCATTTCTTCAGGAGTATTCTTCTTGACATAACCCCAATATACCATCTTGTCGTGCTGCTGATTGTTGTTTTTGTTATCGAAGCTGGTCATGAGGTTGTTCTCATGTCTTCCAATCCATTCTGCAGACTTGCTGAAATCAATCGCCTGGTTGCCAGTAGTTACAGTATTTTCTGCAGTGGCATTCGCCATGATGTGGATGCGGGCGGTTCCTGTAGGAATCGTTGCAGAAATATTCTTCTGGTCCGATCCGCCATCAGTCTTGATTTCATCGGTTGCCACAGACTGGATTTTCAGATCTCTGGCAAGTCCCAGGAAATAACCATCTTTGTCAAAGCATAGCAACTTCATATCGTTAGCACTTGCAATACCTTCGGTTGCGAAGTTAGCTACTCTGCTCTCTACTTTTGAGTAGTTTGGAACGGAGATGGTGAAGTGGGCTTGATACGTGCCTGTCTCATTCTTGGAAGGAACGCCATTGTCCACCATGCTGTCGGTGCAGGCTGTCAACATTGTTAACAGCGCTGCCATTATTCCGATATATGTCTTTATCTTTTTCATTTCGTAACTTCCTTAAATGTTATTACTTCAAATTGTTCTCTAGTTCCTGTACTTCTGCAGGTGAGAGGTCTCGGATACATCTTACAGCACCTGGACGATTATCTACAGTGGAGCCTGGAACTTTGTCGGATTTTCCTCCATTTGCAGTCCAGTAATAGTATCCTTTCAATACTCGGTCCATTGTATTTGCAGCTTTCTTGTCATTCTGGAACTCTACGATACTGTTTATCTCTTCTTGTGTAGGAAGACGCCAATCCTCGTACCTTTTTTTATTCATTGATACTTCTACATACTTTTCGCAGTGATTAGCTGCATCTTTAAAAGAGTCAAAAGCACTTACAACACCAAGCTGAGATGCTAGCATAAACGCAGGAGATACAGTGTGATCATCCGATTTTAAATTATTGAACCTTGGTCTTGCAATCTTATATGTACCATCTGATTTGGTAATTTGAATTACATACATATGGTTGTTGTCCTGTTCTGTGTTGCAGTTGTGGACTTTTGCCTGATATGTATATTCATATTTCGGATTAAACATACCACCACCAACTCTTTTATACGATTCATCATCATATATGTCCCAAATGCCAGTGCTTCCATCGAAGGTTCCATAAACACGACTAGTCATCCAACTATCTTTGTATTTTTTCGTGTCTTGTTTTTCTTTAAATGGTCCTCTTACATTTCGGTCACTTTCCCAATCAACCCAATTATCCTTTGTGGAATACCAACCAGCTATGTTTTGAACATATTTAAGTGGGTATTGTTTGACAATTACCTGTTCAGAATCTTTGCCATCTTTAGTCTTTACAGAAAAGACTATGTACTTGGCTGTTAAGTTGATTGGAACAGCAGATTCGATATTGATCTTGCCTTGATATTTACCATTTTCACCGGTACTCAAAGTAACTTTTGGATACAATTGAACATCTTTGCCTTTGTCATCTTTTTCTGTATAGCCTTCATTTATTATAGTTTTTTTACCATTTTTGTTATAATAGTAAACTTCATCTATGGTAATCTCTAATTCGGTAGAAGACTTATAGGAGATAGAAGTATTGTCTTTTGCAATATTCTTCATGATCAAGCTCTGTGGATAAACCATCAGATACGAAGTATTGGCATCGATATCTGTAGTACCGCCATCCGACCAAGGGAGAACATCATAGACAACCTTACCAGCTGTGATGTATTCAATCTCAGAGCTGCCGCCCTTGTTGTTGATATTGGCATCAATGGTATAGATGGTGTTGCGGTTCAGCTTCTTGGCATCCTCACTGGTAGCCTTAGGGTCACGGACAGGAATCTTGTAATAGTTCATCTCCGTTTTGCCATCGGCTGTAAGAGGAATCTGGAGGTAGATGGCTGGCGCCTTGGTGTCGTCATTCCACTGAGTGGCATAGCTGTAAGTGGTTACGGTATAGTTACCACTTCCACCCTGTGCTTCCACCATTTCACCATCCTTCAACTCAGATTCTGTATTGCTGCCAAAGATTGTAGTCTTGGCATTGTAGTTCTTCAACTGCCATTTTGCCTGACCAGCTGTATAACCTTCTACGTCAACATGAATGGTAAGGGCAATCTTGGCAGCAGCACGAGCCAGATTAACTGGAATGGTCTGTGTAGGTTCCTTGGTTACCTTGTAGTTATCGATACTACTCATCAGGAACATCTTGTTGCTGTTGCCAGTAGCATCGTATGGCTTCCAGATATCCTCGTCGGTCTGCACATCGCCAGAACCTGTGGCATTAGCCACAGATTTCACGCTGTAAGTATTACCTTCCTGCAGATCATTATCTACTTTCCAGTTTTTTTGGGCAATCACTTTCTCCTCGCCGCTCTTCAAGCCGTCAGTGAAAGTCTTATCTACCTTGCACTCATTATATTCACCAAACATCTTGATGTTGAAATTATAGAGCTTATCCTCGTTGAGTTTTGCGTCAGAAGCGGTAGTTGCTCTCGAAACCTTGTTGTCAAGGATGAGAGGCTTCACGCTCAACTGCTGAGCTCCCTGATAGATGAGCTCAGAGTCTTCTGCGCAACCCACAAGGGATAATCCCATGGTGAGAGCCATAAGTGCCAGTGTCGTATTCTTATATATATTCAACGTTTTCATGATGTTTGTCATTTATTGTTGTTTATATCTCATAGTTTACTTTACTTGGGTGAAAACCATATCGGTCTTCGTTCCCGTTCCTGTGGCTGTATCTGCGCTTCCATCAGAAGGGGCATTGATGATTACCTTCATGTTTGGACTATAGGCTACCATATATACACGGCAGGTATAGTTGTCACGCTGGGTATAGTCGAGTACCGATCATGGAACCAGATATAAAGGCT
>SKEL01000780.1_pt1 | contig 32868 bp, 23 predicted proteins | sample 4826741 | NCBI WGS metagenome assembly SKEL01 (sample SAMN11008810, study PRJNA524170) | human gut metagenome | biome: Human fecal sample; material: Feces; isolation source: fecal sample from pouch patient p33 | host: Homo sapiens | place: Israel: Tel-Aviv | collected 2016-03-22
TCTCTTCATTTACAATTTTAATTACCATCTGTCCAGGATTCAGTCCGTTCATTACATCGGAACCAATTGCACGCTCCTGCACCGCTTTGGTAAACTGTTTTACTACTTTAAAGTTAACATCTGCTTCAAGCAGAGCCATCTTTACTTCTTTCAGTGCTGCCTTCACATCATCTTCCGTAAGCCTTCCCTTACTGCGAAGATTCTTAAATACATTTTGAAGTTTCTGTGAAAGACTGTCAAATGCCATATTACAGCTCCTCCAATATTTCTCCCGAAATTCTCTCTATTTCATCAATTACTATATCCTTGCGTCCTGCCCGGAAGCTTTCCGCTAATTTGTTAATCTCTTCTACCTTCTGCTTCGTCTCTAGGAACTTCTTTACCAGATGAAGCTTCTCTTCATAGCCTTCCAGCATCTTATTGCACCGCTTAATCAGGTCATGTACACCCTGGCGGCTGATGCCCTCGCAGGAAGCTATCTCGCCTAAAGATAAATCATTGAACACGAAATCTTCGTAGATTCTTCTCTGATGTTCATTGAGCAGCTCTCCATAAAAATCATATAAATAAGCCTGTTCTACTTTTTCTTCCATGTTCTCACTCCTTGCGACCTTAGCTATCATACTATAAAGGAAGCAGGGTGTCAAGTATTTTTTCTTGACACCCTGTTTTTTCTTCTATTACACTCGCTTTTCATTTTTCCGAATATTTGTTATACGCTCCTTTTTACGATTCATCAAGTAATTTCAGAGTTGCAAAGCCTGCTGCCGGCAGCTTCTTACGAATACTTTGTAACAGCAAAAAAGCCCTGATATCATCAAGGCTTTTTTCATGCAGGAGATGGGACTTGAACCCACACGATATTGCTACCACAGGCACCTGAAGCCTGCGCGTCTGCCAATTCCGCCACTCCTGCATAATCTCCACGAATATTTGTGATGTAATGCGGAAGATGGGACTTGAACCCACACGTTCGCAATGAACACAAGATCCTTAGTCTTGCTCGTCTGCCAGTTCCGACACTTCCGCATTTCGGTCACTCATCGTGACGACTTGATAATAATAACAAACGTATTTTAAAATGTCAATGCTTTTTTCAAAAAATTTTAAATAAATTGTTCAAACAATTCGTGCAACTACAGATATTTCTCGTCAAACTCCTCTTTATGCAGCGGCTTTCCAAAGTAAAATCCCTGAATCAACTGGATTTTCGTCTGCTTGAGCGCATCAACCTGTTCTTTCGTCTCGACGCCCTCCACACAGACATGAACGCCGATCGTCTGGGCAAGTTCCGCCACCATTTTCACGAAGGCGGCGGAAAATTCATCCTTCCCGATGTCAATGATAAAACAGCGGTCAATCTTGATGACATCGATCGGCATTTCCCGGATATGATTGAGTGAGGAATACCCCGTCCCGAAATCATCCAGCGCCACACGCACGCCAAGTGCGCGAATCTCGGAGAGAATCTTTTTCATCCGGCTCATATCGTTGATCGCCAGCCCCTCCGTGACCTCCAGGGTCAGATTCTCCGGTACAATCCCCGTCCGTTTGATGACCGAGTGCACCTGCTCTACAATGTCATTCTGCAGCAGCTGCACCACGGAGAGATTGACATTTACCTTGTAATCCGGATGCCCCATATCGTTCCAGTATTTGCACCGCTTGCACGCCTCCTCGAGGACATACGCACCGATCGGGTTAATCAGCCCCAGATACTCCGCCAGCGGTATAAAATCCGTCGGAGCAATCAATCCCAGTTCCCCGGAATTCCAGCGGATCAACGCCTCCGCACCCACGCACGGATTGGATTCCCTGGTCACATCCACGATCGGCTGATAGACCACCTCAAACTCGGAAAATGCATTGTTGGTCGCATTGCGCATATTTTTTTCCATATCGAGGCGGCGGAACGATGTGGACTCCACGTTCTCATCGTAGAACTCCACACGGTTCTTGCCGGAACATTTTGCGGCGTAAAGCGCAATATCCGCCTTCTTGATCAGCTCCTCCACCGTGTCGCCCTCTGTCGGGAAACGCACAACGCCCATACTCATCGTACAGTAGTAATCCGCCCCCTTAAGCATCCACGGCTTGGAAAACAGCGTGCGGATGTCGTTCAGAATCTTCTGCAGCATCATGATCTGCCGATGTGCAAGAATAATGATAAACTCATCTCCGCCCATGCGGTAACAGTTATTTTCCACACCCGGAATCCGACGCAGGCTGTCCGATATATTTTTTAACAGGATATCCCCGTACTGGTGTCCCAGTCCGTCGTTGATATGCTTAAAATCATCGAGATCGATGTAGAGCAGCGCTCCTTCGCCGCCGAACTCCTTTGTCTGTTCAATGCAGTGCGCAAGATCCTGCTCAAACCGCATACGGTTGTAAAGCCCGGTCAAAAAATCGTTGTTTGCCTGCCGTTCGATCTTCTGCTGATACAGCTTTTTGTCCGTCACCTCATAGATGGTATACAAAAATACACTTCTTCCGTCGACCCAGTGGATTCCTGTGCGGTGATAGTCAAACCAGCGTTTTTCCTGCTCCAGATAGATCTCGCGGAAGCAGTCCGTATCAATGCCGCCCGATTCTTCCCGCCAGCAGTTCTCCAACATGTCCGGCGCGGCATCGTCCGGCAGAAATGCGCGCAGCCGCTGGTTGCTGTAGAGAATCCTTCCACTGACCGGATCCTTCACATAGATTCCGCAGCCCACGTTCTCTAAAATCGCCTCAAGGGACGCATACGAACTCGCCAGCGAATTTTTTGCAATACGCTTCAGAAGAATACTCTGAATAATCCGTCTGACATCGTTGACGAACTTGACGTCCGTCACTTCCCAGTTCCGCTCCTCGTGTTCTTCCAAAAAGCACAGGTACATCTCCGCCCTGGTATTGACCTCGACCGGCAGAAAAATGCCTGCCAAAAGCCCGTGCGCATCAAAAAACTGCCGGAACACCTCCGGCATCATACTGTTTGAAGAAATCATATACGGTTTTCCGTTAAAAAAGGGCATCTTCTCACGCGACACGCCGGACCATTCCCCACGCACTGAGTCCATTCCGGGCGCCGCATATTCACAGATCATCTCGATCTTCGAGTGCTCTTTGTTCTCTTTTAAGAGCGCACCGCGCGAAATCTCCATGTACGCGCAGCATTCCCGCAGAATGTCGTGCACGATCTCCTCAAAGCTGTTTTCCGACTCTAACATCTTTACGATGGAAGTCATAACCTCATTCCTGTGAAGTTCCGCTTCCATCTGCGTCTCGGACTCGCGGCTCTTTAGCACCGCCTCCTGCGCCATCAGTTCTTCCATCTTCACAGCGAACATCTGCTTGGACAAGGTCTCCAGAAATTCCAGTGACTTATCATACCGTTCCGGCGTCGTGCGCATGACATAGGACGGAACATCCGCGTCTTCCCGCTCCATGATTCCAATGACGATCCAGATTGCCGCCGTCTTCCCGCCGATCTTGATGGACACGCCGCACATTTTCACCAGATCATTTCCACAATCCTCTTCGAGCACACTTTCGATTCCGTCATCTAAAAGCCGGTTCATAAGCGTCATATGCCGTTCCACTCCGGTCAGCCCGTGAATGTACGCCAGTTCCTCCTTAGAACCATATGCCTTTGTGACAACTCCGTGCGTTCTGCTCAGACACACCAGATACACATTATTAGCATCGCAAAACCGATCCTGCAGATTCTGCATCAATGTCGCATCTAACAATCCCAGATCGGTATCCTGCGACGCTTCCTGATTCATCCCCCTTGAAAGTGCCATATCTTCCTCATCCTTTATACTGAATTACAAACAGATAAAACTGATCCTTTTCCCGGATACACTGCTCGGCAAGCAGCCGGTAATCGCTTCTTATGCGAAGCTGTTTTCTGATAAATCCCTGCTCATTGGAATAGAGCACAAGAATTCCGTCCGCTTTTAAAAGTCCGGCTGATTTTTCAAAAAATCTGCTGTAAAAAGCGTCCGTCTCTTCCTTTGACTTTCTTCCCCGGACAGGCATATTGGTGATGATCTCATCAAATAGATATGCATGTGTAAAATCAAAATAATCACGGTTGATAAAATTGATTTTCTCCCCCGCATATGATGCATTCTCCCTCGCTCCCCGGATTGCCTCGCCAAAGATATCAATTCCGTATTTTTCCCGCGCAGGGACACGGATATCCCGCTCGATCAACATCGTGCCGACACCGCAGAACGGATCGAGAATCTGCGCATTTTCTTTTAAATACGGCTCTGCCAGCGCCACAAGCATTGCCGCCGTCGCCGGATGAATCGAAGCTGCCACCGCATTTTTGCGGTAGGCAAAACGTCCCGGCGCAATCGAAAGAAGCTTCAGGAAGCAGGCGTAACCGCCGTCTCTTTTCTCCAGAAGCCGCAGTTCAATCTCATAATCCGACGGTGCATTCACAAGCATTCTGCCGGACAGCCGCTCCAGCTCCGCGGAAAACCGTCTGGCAAACGTGCTCTTTTTGTCTAACGGCATGTGGCTCTTTATTTCCAGTCTGAAATAAAACGGCGTCGTCTCCCGGTGCGCCTGTGTAAGGAGTTTCCGCAGATTGGAATCCCAGACCGCCTCCGCGGCTCCTACGGCATCTTCCGGCACCGGCTGCGCCGTGCGCACCGGAAACAATAACTCGCGGTAAGTCCTTATCGACGCAAACGGGCGGACATCCTTCGCATGAACCAGCACACCGAGCGGGTGCAGTTTCTCACTGCGTCTGACCGATGCGGACACCGCTTTTACCTCCTCAAGCGTCACGCCGCGCTGCTCCCGGTTCGTCGCGAGCAGAAAATCCTGCGGCTCTGTGAATCCCACAAACGTGTGACGGGTAATTCCCTCCGCCGCCGTAATGATACGTTCCAGTTCCCGCAGTTCCTCATTCACATGTTTTTTCTCATTCTCGGGAATCTCCCGCGCCAAAAGTGCATCCCTGTGTTCTTTTAACGCTTCCAGATACGGGGATACCTCCATCCCTGACAAAGCCGTGAGATACGCGCTCCTTACGAACAGCGTCTGCTCTCTCTCGTATGCATGAAAAAGAGAACCTGCCGTCTGTAAAAGCCCGAGACTTCCAAGCAGAAGCGCCGCATTTTTGCGCACCTTCGGCTCATCGCTCTCCAGCAGTCCTGTGAGCAGTGCCCCGTCTCCCACCAGAGACAGCAGGGTTTCCCTTGCCTGTGGGTCCTTGCACTCGCTTCGCAGCAGACTCAAGTTCTCTCTTATATTCTGATTGTTCTGTAATTCTTTATAATATTCGTGAATCATACCGTATACCTACTACCCTTGATACTAGGTATTCTACGATATTTCCTCATTTTTGGCAATACCATTCACATCAATGTAGGTCAGCAGGTCCTGCTTGAACAAAAGCCACGCATCCTCATGCTCCACATAGTATTTCGGGCACATTTTCCCCGTCACATCATAATGACGGATCACATCATCCGTAGTCAGGTCATAGCGTCCCATCAGCCAGGCGGTAAGCTCTATCAGCGACTGGTAGGTCGCATCGGTAAATTCTCCCGTCTCATCCGGAATGCAGCACTCGATGGCTATCGTGTCTTCATTCCGGTCATTCGACGCGTAGGCAATCTCGTTACACGGAATGCACTGCACAATCTCCCCGTCCATGCCAATGACGAAATGACTGCTGGCATACGTCTCCCCCGTGTCTTTCAGATTCTCAAAATAGCTGCGGTTCTGCTCCGCTGTCGTGCCCGGATTCGCAGTATAGTGGATCACGATGCCGTTCACCTGGGAAAGCGCCGTTCCCGGTCGCGAATATTCGTTGTAATCCAGCAGTTCTACCTGATAGTCCGGCGCCTGTGCCACATACTTTACCTCGTACGCCATCACCGGCTTTTCTTCATATAGAAGCTTTTTGATCTGTCGTGTGCCAAACCAGACCGCCAGCACCAAAAGCAGCGGAATGCCGATCAAAAGCACTATGCGCAGCCGGCGTCTTCTCCGAAGCCTTTTGCGCCGTCTCCGCCTTTTCTCCTCATACCTGCGCCGCTCTTGGCGCCTGTATTTCTCTTCCTGTTCCTCTCGCATTGCTCCATCTTCCCATCTGTCCGTTCATTCTGTCGTGCTCTCTCTGCGGTTCTACACACGCCTCTTTTTCATTTCGCACAATTATTTTCGTGATTTTTTACAAAATTTTTACTATCTTTTTGTTGCTTTCTTCCAAAACAAGTGCTATACTCTGTCAAGGAAAAAGAAAGGAGGCGTATCACGATGAAATATACCATAGATCCAACTATGACTTACAGCGAAGCAGTTCTCTTTTATGAAGAATATCTCACTGCTGCCAAGGCTGCTGGGAAAAAGCCGGTATCTTTCCTGCACTTTATCACAGGTCGTTACTAGAAGGCTTTTCCCTTCTTTTTTATCTTACATCAGATGAGAATTTCTGTGTTTTAAATTTATCTTAATTTCTCTTAATTTCCACTGAACTTTTACCGAATAAAATTTGTTTTGATTGCAGGTTCCCGCTCCGGGAATGTGATTCCCGCTGCCGCTCCTGCCTGAATACATTTGAGCAGCCATGCCATATTGCTGCCCAGCGTGCGCATGGTCTGCAGTCCCTCTGCGTCCTGCCGTACCTCGTCCGGCGTATTTCCGTGTACCTGGTTCCAGTACTGGGAGGAAACCACCGGCATGGAATTGATCGTGAAATATTTGTTCAGCTGATCAAACGCGGATGCCGCGCCGCCGCGTCTGCAGCTCACCACTGCTGCCCCCGGCTTTCCGGCAAACACATTTCCCTTTCCGTAGAATGCGCGGTCGAGAAACGAGGTGATGGCACCGGATGCCGCCGCATAATGCACCGGCGAGCCGAATACAAAACCGTCCGCCATCTTTGCTTTCTCAACAAATTCATTGACCGGATCATCCACAAAGCAGCGTCCGTTCTTAAGACAGACATTGCAGCCGATGCAGCCGGCGATCGGCTTTGCACCCACCTGGAAAATCTCGGTCTCAATGCCGTTCTTCTCAAGAGCACCTGCCACCTCGCAGAGCGCCGTATAAGTACATCCCTTTTCTCTCGGACTTCCGTTTACCAATATTACCTTCATGTTCTTTCCTCCATCCTGGCAGATTCCCTGCCCTCTATTCTATGCCACTTTCCCTGTGATCGTACGCTTATAAAATATAAAGTGAATCATGCAGGCAGGATTCTCCGCCCTAGGCGGGTCAGGATCGCTCCATTGATGTTCTCCGTCTTCCCTATGAAGCAAAGAAAAGCTGCCGTATCATCTGTTCCGGTGCAAAAATATCCTCAAACTGGAAATCTTCCTCCAGAAATTCCATATTTTCCTCGGAATGTTCTACTTCCTTTGAATACAGCTTTGCCACTGCCACCCGGTCTTCCACGGAGAATGTTCCTCCGTTCTCCAGAAAACGCAGTGCATCCATATCGCGGATCATCAGAATACCCGCCACCGCAAACTGTGCCTTATTTAAAATGTTGTCATCATAATACGATCTCATAAAATACCGGAATGTAAAGTAGACCAGCAGATGCTCATACTCATATTCCCTTCCCTGCTGCGCTGCGTGAAAGTTCCGGATACATTCCAGATAATTGTCCTCATGGAATGCTGCACGAAGACGTTTCTTTTCTTCCTCCCAGTTCTGGTCGAGCACTTCCAGCTGTTCGTAGCGCTCCATGCGTGCAAGAAACGCCGCATACGCCTCCTGAGGCGTTACCTCTTTCTCCCTGCACTCGGCAATCAGCCGGCTCTCACGCTGTTCCTGCTCCTGCCCGCTTACTTCCCCGTCCATGTGGTATCCGTAAAGCTCCTGCTGCATCCTCTTACAATATAGGAGATACTCCGCCGCGCGCTCTGCCACCGGTTTCTTCCGGTTCTGAAGCAATGCCACCGCCGCCTTAGAAACGGCATTCAGCCGATCAGCATCCACAGACACTTCCTCATCGTCGTCATACGCCTCGCCGTCGGGCGCATCGTCCTCACACGCTGCCTCATCATTACCGTACATAGCTCCGTCGTCCTCACACGCTGTCTCATCATCGTCCCCGGTTCCACAGAAATCCGGCATCTCATGCTCCTGCCAGGTGATCTTCTCGTCGGTGGAAAACATAATGTTTCCGACCTCCTCACATGCCAGACTTAAGATCTTCTCCCGGACGTCCTCATACTCCATGGTAAAGCGTGGGAACTCGGTGCAGATCTCGCTCAGTGCTTCCTCGCCCATCTTAATGCAGATGTCGCAGAGCTTTTTTTCATTTAAAAACGGGCAGTACCCGTCCTCGCGCATAATCATGGTATTCTCCTCACCCTCCTTGATATGCGAGGTAATCTCTTTTCCCAGCTCTCCGCCCAGACTGCGGTAGTAATCCATCGTACCCTCGTCGATGTCGATCTCCCAGCCATAGCAGCAATTATCCTTGCACTGATCTGCAATACAGTGAAACTTTTCATAGTAAGACGGTACTTTTAATATCATCGTTTGCTCCTGTCTGCGCCTCTTCCTGCGCCATTTTATATCCATTTACGGTGCAAAAAGGTGCGTCATCCGCCGCACCTTTTTGTAATCCTACTCATCTTTCCGGAAATGATCGCTCAACATATAGCCGATACACCAGACGCCTCCCGCCAGTGAAAGATACACAAACCCCTGCACCAGTGCGACCGCCAGCTTGATCAGAGACAAATCTCCTGCCATATGCGCCAGAATCACTCCTCTGACCGGTCCTCTTAAGATCATCCATCCTCCTACATAGAACCAGCCAACAACTCCCAGCGTGTAAAAAAACAACGCCAGCAATGTCTTCCATGTTATTTTCATATCTAATTCTCCCTTGTTGGTCCTGCAATACCGCGTCTATTGTAACACAAACCGCAGGAAGATGCAAAATCCTTCCTTCTTCTACATCAGCTCCCGGATCTCTCCCGACCGGCAATACTCTGCACAGTCGATCACCCGCTGGTTGGAAGACCCCTTAAACAGCAGGGATATATCATGAAGCTCCGTCACAAACGGTCCGTCCACCAGCACATCGATCATGTGAAGCAGCTCCGCGGTATCTGCGGTGCAGCATTTTCCGCCCGGCACAAGATCCCGGTCTAACACATAGCCGGTGTATGCCCACACATCCTTCCCCGGGCACTCCGCCTTCACTCTCCGCATAAACGGAAGCAGCGCCTTCTGATTCTCCGGTTCAAAAGGATCTCCTCCGAGCAGCGTCAGTCCCCGGATGTAATCCGGCTTCAAGGACGCAATGATCTCATCTTCCACCTCGCCGGTGAAAGGATTCCCGTATTCAAAAGCCCACGTCTCCGGCTGAAAACAGTCTTTGCAGTGATTTCTGCAGCCCGACACAAAGAGAACGGTGCGCACACCGGTTCCGTTTGCAATATCACAATATTTGATTGCCGAATAATTCATATCTTTTCTCCTCAACAGGGAAAGAAAGACTGTGGCTGCACAATCCCGTGCACACCACAGTCCCCCTGTTTTTATAAATGTAATACCCGTTCCTTGATCTCCTGTGTTCTGCCCTGATTCCAGAACTGCGTTCCAATATAGCCGCAGGTACGTCTCGCCACGCTCATCTTATTCTGATCGCGGTTGCCGCAGTTCGGGCACTCCCATACCAGCTTGCCGTCCCGGTCTGTCACAATCTTGATCTCTCCGGCATATCCGCACTCCATGCAGTAGTCACTCTTTGTGTTGAGTTCCGCGTACATGATATTTTCATAGATGTACTGCATCACGGAAAGCACCGCTTCCAGATTGTTCTGCATATTCGGAACCTCCACGTAGCTGATTGCTCCGCCCGGGGACAGTTCCTGGAACTGTGACTCGAACTTTAACTTATCGAACGCGTTGATCTGCTCGGTCACATGTACATGATAGCTGTTTGTGATGTAGTTCTTGTCCGTCACACCCGGGATAATGCCGAAACGCTTCTGTAAGCATTTTGCGAACTTGTAGGTCGTCGACTCAAGCGGGGTTCCGTAGAGACTGAAATCAATGTCCGTCTCCTTCTTCCACTTGGCGCATGCATCATTCAGACGACGCATCACTGCAAGCGCGAATTCCGTGCCTTCCGGCTCCGTGTGGGATACGCCCTTCATATAGCGTGTGCACTCGCAGAGTCCCGCATAGCCGAGGGAAATCGTCGAGTAACCGTGATAGAGAAGTTCATCGATCGTCTCGCCTTTCTTCAGACGTGCAAGCGCACCGTTCTGCCAGAGAATCGGCGCCACGTCGGAAGGTGTTCCCTTTAAGCGGTTGTGGCGGATCATCAATGCCTGATAGCACATTTCCAGACGCTCATCCATGATCTCCCAGAACTTCTTCTCATCTCCTCCGGAAGAGCATGCCGCATCCACCAGGTTCAATGTCACTACGCCCTGGTTAAAGCGTCCGTAATACTTGTGCTTTCCTTCTTTATAATTCTTGGCATGTGCCAGATTGCCCGTCGTGCGGTCTACCGTCAGGAAAGAACGGCATCCCATACAGGTATAGCAGTCGCCGTCTTTTAACTTTTTCATCATCTTCTCAGAGATATAATCCGGCACCATGCGCTTTGCGGTACACTCAGCCGCAAGCCTGGTCAGGTACCAGTATTTGGACCCCTCCCTGATATTGTCCTCCTCAAGCACATAGATCAGTTTCGGGAACGCCGGCGTAATATAAACGCCCTGCTCATTCTTGACCCCTAAAATTCTCTGATGAAGCATCTCCTCGATCACTGCTGCCAGATCGTCCCGAAGCTGTCCCTCCGGCACCTCATCCAGATACATAAACACCGTGATAAACGGAGCCTGTCCATTGGTCGTCATCAGCGTGATGACCTGATACTGGATCATCTGCACACCGCGGTTAATCTCCTCTTTGACCCGCATTTCCGCCATCTGGTTGACTTTCTCTTCCGTCGCCTCGATTCCGGCAGTCTCAAGCTCCTTGCGCACCTGCTTGCGGAACTTCTCACGGCTCACCTGCACAAACGGAGCCAGATGAGACAGGGAAATACTCTGTCCGCCGTACTGGGAACTTGCAATCTGCGCGATTGCCTGTGTGGCAATGTTGCAGGCAGTGGAAAAGCTCTTCGGCGTATCGATCATCGTCTCGCTGATAACCGTACCGTTCTGAAGCATGTCCTCCAGATTGACCAGACAGCAGTTGTGCATGTGCTGCGCAAAATAATCCGCGTCATGAAAATGGATGATTCCTTTCTCATGCGCCTCTACGATCTCCGGTGGCAGAAGGAATCTTCTGGTGATATCCTTGCTGACCTCACCGGCCATATAATCTCTTTGTACGCTGTTTACAGTCGGATTCTTGTTGGAGTTCTCCTGTTTTACTTCCTCGTTATTGCATTCCAGCAGACTTAAAATCTGCTCATCGGTAGAGTTGGACTTGCGCACCAGTTCTCTCTTATAACGATAAGTAATATAGTTGCGGGCAACATTAAACGCTTTCTGACTCATGATCTGGTTCTCCACCATATCCTGAATCTCCTCCACACTCGGGGAGCGCTTCATATTCTCGCAGGCTTTCTCAACATTGGAAAGAATCGCCTGAATCTTGTCGTCTCCAAGCTTTTCATAATCAATGACGCTGTCGTTTGCCTTGCGGATTGCAGCCTCGATCTTGCTGATGTCAAAAATGTCCTCGCTGCCACTTCTCTTAATAATCTTCATAACCGTTCAGAATCCTTTCTGTTAATTGCTTTTTCATTATACAATATCTAGTATTGTTGTCAATGCGTTTTCCTAGATTCTGTGGTTATTTTACCTTTTGAACAAAATTAACACCAAAACTTCGTCACTTTTTATTGTTTTGGTTTACAACAACATCTTGTGTCTTCTGCTATTGTCACATCCAGATTTTGTAGCATCTGATCCAGGCAGCGCTTCAGGTGCTCCACATCCTCCTCCGAAAGCCCCGCCGTCAGGCGCGCTTCCATCTCCCGTATATCGCGCTCCGCGCCATCCAAAAGCGCAGCGGCCTTATCTGTGAGCACCAGACGTTTTAAGCGCGCGTCGTGTGAGACTGCCACACGCTTTATCAGCCCCTTGCGCTCCATCACACCAAGCATATTAGAAGCGGTCGCTCTTGAAATGGAAAAAGCCTCCTCGATATCCTTCTGGTAGACTTCACAGTCGCTGTGATCTTTCAAAAAACCAAGTGTCCAGCGCTGCATTCCTGTCAGGTTATCCTCATTTTCCATACGCTTTGCTTCCATATTCTTATGGATCTGATTGTGGAGCAGGCGTACTTTGTATCCGATGGTCTCTGACCTTTTGATTCGTTCCATCTCTTCCTCTCTTCTGTCTGTTTTCTAAAATAATCATTGACTTCTGTTTTTAATTATCGTATAACATTATTGTTAGCACACTAACAATTAAAAATCAACAGAAAATTCAAAAAGGATGTGAAATTATGTTAAAAACACTTGGAGCACAGATCAGGGAGTTCAAAAAAGATTCCCTGCTTACTCCCGTCTTCATGATTCTGGAAGTCTTCATGGAAACAATCATTCCTCTGATGATGGCTTCCATTATCGATCAGGGTGTGGAAGCGGGCAACATCCACCATATCTACGTCATGGGTGCCTGGATGGTTGTCGCCGCCTGTTTCTCCCTCTTCTGCGGTGTCATGGGCGGAAAATACGGTGCAAGAGCCTCCGCAGGTTTTGCACGTAACTTAAGAAAAGCGATGTACGAGAACATCCAGAGTTTTTCGTTTTCCAACATCGACAAATTCAGTACCGCAGGTCTTGTCACCCGTCTGACCACAGATGTGACCAACCTGCAGAATGCCTACCAGATGCTGCTGCGCATGTGTGTGCGTGCGCCGATCAGTCTGATCTGCGCGATGTGCATGGCGTTTTTCATCAGCCCGAGACTGGCAAGCATCTATCTTGTTGCCGTCATCATTCTGGGCATCATTCTCGCCATCATCACCGTGCGCGCGCATCACTATTTTATGGAAGTTTTTCCAAAGTACGATGACCTAAATGCCTCCGTGCAGGAAAACGTATCCGCCATCCGCGTGGTCAAGGCTTATGTGCGTGAAGATTACGAGAAAAACAAGTTCCGCAAAGCCAGCCAGAATATTTACAACATGTTCGTCAAGGCGGAAAGCATTCTGGCTTTCAACAACCCGGTCATGCAGATCACCGTTTACAGCTGTATTCTTTCGATCAGCTGGGTGGGTGCAAAAATGATTGTCGGCGGCGCACTGACGACCGGTGAACTGATGAGTCTTCTTACCTATTGTATGAATATCATGATGAGCCTGATGATGCTGTCCATGGTGTTCGTCATGCTGGCGATGAGTGTGGCAAGCGCCGAGCGTATCTGTGAAGTATTAAATGAGAAGAGTGACATCACCAATCCGGAAAATGCGGATAAGACCGTGCCGGACGGAAGCATCACCTTTGACCATGTGACCTTCCGTTACAGCAGGACATCCGCAAAGCCAGTGCTCTCCGATATTGACCTCTCCATAAAATCCGGCGAGACGATCGGTATCATCGGCGGAACCGGAAGTTCCAAGTCCTCGCTCGTCAACCTCATCAGCCGTCTCTACGATGTATCCGAAGGCCGTGTTCTCGTCGGCGGAAAAGACGTCCGTTCCTACGATCTTGACACCCTCCGCAACGAGGTCTCTGTCGTATTGCAGAACAATGTGCTTTTCTCCGGAACCATCTATGAGAATCTCCGCTGGGGAGATGAACATGCGACCGACGAAGAATGCCGTCACGCGTGCGAACTGGCATGTGCCGACGAATTCATCGAGCGTTTTCCGGATGGTTACAACACCTACATCGAGCAGGGCGGAACCAACGTCTCCGGCGGTCAGAAACAGCGTCTGTGTATTGCCCGCGCGCTCTTAAAGAAGCCGAAGATTCTGATTTTAGACGACAGCACCAGCGCGGTGGACACCGCTACCGATGCCAAGATCCGTCGCGCTTTTCTCACGGAGATTCCAAACACGACCAAGCTGATTATCGCACAGCGAATCTCCTCCGTTCAGGATGCAGACCGCATCATTGTGCTGGACAACGGAGAGTTGAACGGTTTCGGCACACACGAAGAATTATTGCAGACCAATGCCATTTACCGCGATGTCTACGAGTCACAGACCGGCGGCGGCGGTGATTTTGATGAAGGAGGTGCTGCCTGATGCCACAGAATGAAAAAAATGCAAAGCCGATCGGCGGACCTGGCGGCCGCGGCGGTCATGGTCCAAGACCGAATGTCAAAAATCCGGGAAAGCTTTTTATGCGCCTGCTTTCCTATATTATGAAAAATTATGCCGTACACTGCGTCATTGTTGTGATCTGTATTTTTATCACGGTTCTCGCAAGTGTGCAGGGAACCTGGTTTATGCAGACCTTAATCGACGGCTATATCCTGCCGCTGATGAAGCAGAGCGATCCGGACTTTTCCGGTCTCGCACACGCCATTTTACGCGTTGCCGTCTTCTACGGCATCGGCGCTATCGCAGCCTACATATACACAAGAATTATGGTCAATGTCTCACAGGGTACTTTAAAGCATCTGCGCGACGACATGTTCACCCACATGGAAGAGCTTCCCATCCGGTATTTTGACACACACTCCCATGGAGACATTATGTCAACTTATACCAACGATATTGATACCCTGCGCCAGATGATCAGCCAGAGTATGCCGCAGTTTTTGAACAGCATCATCTCCATCGTAAGCGTCTTTATCAGTATGTTGCTTCTCAACATTCCGCTGACGCTTGTCACACTTGCGATGGTCGGTGTCACACTGTTTGCCACAAAGAAAATCGGAGCTTTAAGCGCCCGCTACTTTATCGCGCAGCAGAAAGACATTGCCACCGTCAACGGCTACATTGAAGAGATGATGAACGGTCAGAAGGTGGTCAAAGTCTTCACCCATGAGGAGGAAAGCATCGCCGATTTCAACCGGCTCAACGACCAGCTGTTCCACAGCGCGGACAATGCCAACAAGTTCGGTAACATTTTAATGCCGGTCAATGCGCAGATCGGAAATATCAGCTATGTGCTCTGCGCGATCGTCGGGGGTATTCTCGCCCTGGGCGGATACGGCGGCTTTACACTCGGAAAGCTTGCAAGTTTTCTTACCTATAATAAGAGCTTCGGGCAGCCGATCAACCAGCTCTCCATGCAGCTTAACAATATCGTGATGGCACTCGCCGGATCGGAGCGTATCTTCGCCCTGCTCGATGAGCAGCCGGAGGTGGACGACGGCTACGTCACACTTGTCCGCGCCAGACGGGAGAACGGACAGATTGTGGAGTCCAAAGAGCGCACCGGTATGTGGGCATGGAAGCACACACATCAGGCGGACGGCAGTGTCGACTATATCGAATTAAAAGGGCACGTGGTGTTTGATGATGTCGATTTCGGCTATGTTCCGGAGAAAACCGTTCTTCACAACGTGGATCTCTACGCTACGCCGGGTCAGAAAATTGCCTTTGTCGGCAGCACCGGCGCCGGAAAGACGACCATCACCAACCTGATCAACCGTTTCTACGATATCCAGGACGGCAAGATCCGCTATGACGGTATCAATATCAACAAGATCAAAAAAGATGACCTGCGCCACTCTCTCGGAATCGTGCTGCAGGATACCCATCTTTTCACGGCTACGGTTATGGAAAATATCCGTTACGGCAAGCTGGATGCCACGGATGAGGAAGTCATGGCAGCTGCAAGACTCGCCAACGCAGATACATTTATCCAGCAGCTTCCGAACGGCTATGACACCCTGCTGACCGGCGACGGTGCCAACCTAAGCCAGGGCCAGCGCCAGCTGCTTGCCATCGCAAGAGCTGCCATCGCCGATCCACCGGTTCTGATTCTGGATGAAGCGACAAGTTCCATCGATACCCGCACCGAAAAGATTGTGCAGGACGGTATGGATAAGCTGATGGCGGGACGCACCACGTTCGTGATTGCGCACCGTCTCTCGACCGTGCGCAACAGTGACTGCATCATTGTCCTGGAACAGGGACGCGTCATCGAGCGCGGCAGCCACGATCAGCTGATTGAAAAACACGGCAAATACTATCAGCTGTATACCGGAAATTTAGCGGAAGGCTAAATTCCCGTGTAATCCCAGCGGAAGATTAAGTTCCTGAAAAAATAGAACTGTCACACTAAGCACAGCGTGCTTTGCTCTGATAAGTAATATTACAGAGATATCAGAGAACAAAAAAGTTCCAGAATAAACAGACGGCGGCAGATTCTTTGAAGCAAAATTCATGTATTTCTTCCATGCCGTGGCTGGCATCCCGTTCTGTGTCTCTTCCACGTTTGAACACTCACGGAGTGTGTCCGACAAACCGCAGACAATGGGCGGACTTTCTGGTGTCCCTAATGGCACCTCTTCACAGACAATATAAAACCGCGCGAACCGAACTCACCGGCATCTGCTATTGAAAATAGGGCAGATGCCGACTCAGACAGCGGCTTCGCGCGGTTATGTTTTGTTCAGAGGTGCCAATAAGGGACACACACGAAAGTCCTACAAATTGTCTGCCGGCTTGCGGACACAGTCCGTAGAGTGCTCCAAACTTGGAAAGACACGGATCATCACAGATGCCAGCTGCGGCATGGTTAGAAATACCGGATTTTGCGGTCAGAATTTGCCGCCGCATGTTTATCTGGAACTTTTAAGTATCTATTTCTCATAATATTACTTATCAAAGCAAAGAGCGATATGCTTATTGCGGCAATTCTATTTTATAAAGGATTCCTAATCTCCTCAAACTTTTCCCGAAATCCCTCGACAGTCTCCCCGCCGGAGCAGATCTTATCCGCCAGTGTCACAATCCATGCCTCCCTGCAGCACGGCGGAATCGGATTGAGCGGAAACATATGCCGACGGATCGTCTCCTTCTCAATCTCACTCAGTTCAAAATCTTCCATCGCATTCTGCAGCGCTTTTCCTGCATGATAAAATCCATGCCACTTATGGGAATCGTCCTTCTCATGCCAGTCGTACAGAAAATAGTCATGCAGTAACGCCCCGCGGATCAGCGCATGACAATTCACGCGGATTCTATACTTTTCCGCAATGTAAAAACTGACGTACGCCACCGCCACGCTGTGGCGGAATACGCTCGTGGAACCATGCTGCATAAACCGGCTGGAGGAGAGAAACCTGGAATTTTTGCATACCTCCGTAAGAATCTCCCGAAAAACTTTCTCATTCTCTTTTGACAAATGAATCCGCTTCTTTTTTCTGTCCATTTCCCTTAAACACTTCCTCTGTCAGATCTGATAACCACCGGATCTCATTCGGCTGCATGGCAAGATCAAAACCACCTCTGTTTCAAGTCCTACCTGTCCACTTCGATTGTGATTACAATTCCATCTCCCGCATCTTCCTGAATCGCTTCCTGCACACCCTGAATCACATCTTCCTGCAGCGCATCCTTGTTAGTAGAAGATTTTGCATAAATTTTTATCTCCGGATTGCCGAGACTTCTCACATCATCCCACGTAAATTCAGCCAGATTGATCCCGGTCGGGTTGTTCAAAATCTCCAGATCATCCATATCACAGTAGATTTCTGTCCCGCTCAGTGTGGTCACTGCCCCGAAGTTCTGGGTGTCGCCGTTCTCATCTACATACTTATACTGTGTCGTCGTACGGCGCATCAGACGCTCGATCTCATAGGTAATCTGCCCCCATACCTGTGATGCCATCCAGTCGTCATCCTCGTATGTTCCGTTTGCGACCAGATACGTGCTGATATACCAGGAGTGGGAATTGTTATATCCGTAATCAATGCTGTAATAATCATAGGTGTCGTATACGTATCCATCTAAAGTAGGATGATTATTGCTGGTATAATAGTGTTTTCCGTTTACCTTATCTTCCTTCTCGGTCCTTGTGATCTCATACCCGTCCGGCAAAAACGATTTCAAAACGTCGCCGTATTTCCGCTCCAGATGATAGCTTTTATGATATCCGCAGCCGCCAATAAGACTGACTGCGATCAGACATGCCAGTGCCACTCTGTATTTGCAGTGCAAAAAATGTTTTTTCTCTCTGCTTAACTGCATCATTTTCTCTTCCTGTCCTATACGTTATTGTCTAATATACTTCGGCTTATTTTAACATATCTAATTACAAACGTGCAAGTATAACGCACAAAAAGAATCGCAGTCCATGGAAACATGAACTGCGATCCTTCTATGCATTACACAATCTGCTGATCGGACTGATTATTTGTACAGCTCTACCAGTCTCTGTAAGTGCTCGTAACGAGCCTTTGCAGCTTCCTCGGAAGCCTTGAACAGTCTTTCTGCTCTCTCCGGGAATGCTCTGGTCAGACGGCTGTAACGTGTCTCGTTGTTCAGGAAATCCTGATAAGAACCGTCGCCCGGCTTGGATGTCAGAGTGAACGGATTCTTGCCCTCTGCCTTGAGCTGCGGATTGAAGGAGAAGAGGTTCCAGTAACCTGCTGCTACTGCTTTCTTCATCTCATCCTGGCAGTGGTTCATACCACCCTTTACACCGTGCAGCTCACATGGAGCGTAACCGATGATCAGAGACGGTCCGTTGTAAGCCTCAGCCTCAGCGATAACCTTGACAGCCTGAGCCATGTTTGCACCGAGAGCGATCTGTGCTACATATACATAACCGTAGCTCATAGCGATCTCTGCAAGGCTCTTCTTGCCAACTTCCTTACCGGAAGCTGCGAACTGGCAAACCTCACCGATGTTGGAAGCCTTGGAAGCCTGACCACCTGTATTGGAGTACATCTCGGTATCGAATACCATAACGTTTACGTTCTCACCGGAAGCAAGTACGTGATCCAGACCGCCGAATCCGATATCGTATGCCCAACCGTCACCACCGAAGATCCATACGGACTTCTTAGCGAGGTAATCTTTCTTCTCAACTGCAGCCTTTGCATCCGGGCATCCGGCTGCTGCTGCCTTCTCTAACTCTGCTACAAGAGCTGCTGCTGCAGGAGTATTTGCCTTTGTATCGTTCTTTGTCTCAACGAACTTGTCAAATGCTGCCTTTAACTCAGCGCTTGCCTTGTCAGATGTTGCGCACTTCTCTGCAGAAGCGATTGCCTGCTCACGAAGTACCTTCTGACCGATTTCCATACCAAGACCATGCTCAGCGTTATCCTCGAATAAGGAGTTTGCCCATGCCGGTCCCTTCTTGGAATCTTTGTTTACCGTATATGGTGATGTAGCTGCCGGACCACCCCAGATAGAGGAACATCCGGTTGCGTTACTGATGTACATATGCTCACCGAACAGCTGTGTGATCAGACGAGCGTAAGATGTTTCAGCACATCCTGCACAGGAACCAGAGAACTCAAGCAGCGGCTGGTTGAACTGGGATCCCTTTACAGTGTTGTCTGCCGGCATGCCAGGCTTCTTGCCTACGTTTGCTACCAGGTAATCGAATACCGGCTGCTCTTCTGCCTGAGACTCCTGCGGAACCATCTCGATTGCGCCTACCGGGCAGACAGTGATACACTCACCGCATCCCATACAGTCTAACGGAGATACGCTCATAGTGTACTTGTACTCGCTTGCCTTCGGCTTTGTATCTGCAAGCTTGATGTTGGAAGGAGCTGCCTTCACCTCATCCTCGCTCAGCATGAACGGACGAATGGTTGCATGAGAACATACAAATGCACACTGGTTACACTGGATACACTTCTCAGCATTCCATGTCGGAACGGTTACGGCTGTACCACGCTTCTCATATGCAGCAGCGCCAAGCTCGAACTGTCCGTCCGGGTTCTCCTTGAATGCAGATACCGGAAGGGAATCGCCATCCATTAAGGAGATCGGCTCCATTAAGTCTCTTACCATCTTAACAGTCTTCGGAAGACCCTTAAGCTCTGCAGGAGCTGCGTCTGCCTCCGGATTCTTCCAGGAAGCCGGAACCTCTACCTTATGTACTGCGTCTACACCGGCATCAATTGCCTTGTAGTTCATCTCTACAACTGCGTCGCCCTTCTTACCATAGGACTTCTTAGCTGCAGCTTTCATGAACTCTACTGCCTGATCGATCGGCATAACGTTTGCAAGTTTGAAGAATGCAGACTGTAAGATCGTGTTGGTACGCTTGCCCATACCGATCTCGATTGCCTTGTCGATTGCGTTGATTGTATATAACTGAATGTTGTTCTCTGCGATGTACTTCTTCGCATCTGCATTCAGATGATGAGCTAACTCTTCATCTGACCACTGGCAGTTGATCATGAATACTCCGCCCGGCTTAACGTCCTGAACCATCTTGAATCCCTTGGTTACATAAGACGGGTTATGACATGCAACGAAGTCTGCCTGGTTGATGTAGTACGGGCTTCTGATTGGCTTGTCACCGAATCTTAAGTGGGAAATGGTAACACCACCGGTCTTCTTGGAGTCATACTGGAAGTATGCCTGGATGTACTTGTCTGTGTGGTCACCGATGATCTTGGTGGAGTTCTTGTTCGCACCAACAGTACCATCACCGCCGAGACCCCAGAACTTACACTCTACAGTACCTTCTGCAGATGTGATCGGAGCCGGCTTAACCTCTGGTAAGCTTAAGTTCGTAACATCATCTACGATACCGATTGTGAAACGAGCCTTCGGAGCATCTTTCTCCAGCTCTTTGTATACAGCGAATACACTTGAAGGAGGTGTATCCTTGGAACCTAATCCGTAACGTCCGCCTGTCAGGACAACAGTGTCGAGACCAGCCTCACGGAGTGTGGTTGCAACATCAAGGTATAACGGATCACCAAGTGCGCCCGGCTCCTTTGTTCTGTCAAGAACAGCAACCTTCTTAGCTGTCTTAGGAAGAGCCTTTAAAAATGCCTCGGATACCCACGGACGATACAGACGAACCTTTACAAGTCCGACCTTCTCACCCTTAGCAGTTAAGTAGTCGATTACCTCTTCAGCTACGTCGTTGATGGAACCCATAGCTACGATAACGCGCTCTGCGTCCGGTGCTCCGTAGTAGTTGAACAGATCATAGTTTGTGCCAAGCTTCTCGTTGACTTTCTTCATATACTTCTCAACGATTGCCGGGAGTTCATTGTAAGCTGTGTTGCAAGCCTCACGATGCTGGAAGAAAACATCTCCGTTCTCGTGGGAACCACGCATAGCCGGATGCTCCGGATTCAGTGCATGTGCACGGAACTCTGCAACTGCATCCATGTTGCACATCTCTTTGAGATCTGCATAATCCCACTTCTCGATCTTCTGGATCTCATGGGAAGTACGGAATCCGTCGAAGAAGTTGATGAACGGAACCTTACCCTCGATTGTAGCAAGATGAGCTACCGGGCTTAAGTCCATAACTTCCTGCGGGTTGGTCTCGCACAGCATAGCGAAACCGGTCTGACGACAGGCGTAAACATCGCTGTGATCACCAAAAATATTTAAAGACTGGGTAGCTACGGTACGCGCGGATACGTCGAATACACAAGGAAGCTGCTCGCCTGCGATTTTGTACATGTTCGGGATCATAAGTAACAGACCCTGAGATGCTGTAAAGGTTGTGGTCAGCGCACCTGCTGCAAGGGAACCGTGTACGGCACCTGCTGCACCTGCCTCAGACTCCATCTCTACGACTTTGACCTGATTGCCAAAAATATTCTCCTGTCCTGCTGCAGACCACTGATCTACGGTATCTGCCATCGGGCTGGAAGGTGTAATTGGGTAAATAGCTGCAACATCTGTAAACGCATAAGCTACGTGAGCTGCCGCTGTATTACCGTCCATTGACTGTTTTGCTCTGGACATTATTATTCCTCCTTAAATTAAAATAGAGTGTCATATTCCGACTTAAGACTAATTTTAGCATTTAATTTGTCGATTGTAAAGGTTTCAGACTGTACGAAAACGTGTGCAATCTACATTTGTCATGTTCTGTTTGTCCCCGGTCAGATATACTTTTTTTCAAACTCCTCCAGGGGCAGCGGGCGGTCAAAATAATAGCCCTGACCGTAGTTAAAACCGCACTCCATCAAAAACGTCCGCTGCTGCTCCTCCTCGATTCCCTCAAAAATCACCTCCTCCTTTGCCGACTGGATGAACTGCCCCATCTGATAGACAAAAGCACTCTGTCCGTTCTGGTGGATTTTGTCGGTAAAGCTCTTGTCGATCTTCACTACATTCGCCGGGATTTCCAACAGCACGCTCAGCGACGAGTAGCCGGTTCCAAAATCATCGATGGCGATGCGGTAGCCGAGTTTGCCAAGTCTGGTAAGACACGCCTTTAAGCTGTCTAACTTCTCCACAATCACACTCTCCGTCACCTCAATCTCTATGTAGCACGGATCAATCCCGTACCGCTGCAGGGTATTCTGCAGGCGCTCGATAAAATCATCGCCGCCGTTCTCAAAATTTCTCCTGGAAAAATTGGTGGAGATCGTAAACAGCTCTCTTCCGGAATCCCTCCAGCGGCGCATTGCCCGAAGCAGCTGTTCCAGAATATAAAAATCCAGATCCACGATATAGCCTATATTTTCCAGGGCAGGGATAAACCGTGCGGGAGACAGGACCTCCCCGGATTCCAGCCGCCAGCGCGCGAGCGCCTCGGCGCCGTAGACCCTCTCCTCGCGGAGCAGAAACTTTGGCTGTAAATATACCTCGAACTCGCCCCGCTGCAGTGCCGCGTAAAATCTTCCGGTAATCCGGATTCCCTCATCGCGGTTTTTCCTCATATCCTCCCGGTAAACGACCGCTCCCGCATTCTGCTCCTTGGCAAGCTTTCGTGCCAGATTGGCTCCCTCCAGTATCTTCTCAAACGTCTCTTCCCCGTCATCGATAAAGCAGATTCCAGCCGAAAGCTGCATGGCTCCCGCCGGATAGCGGATCTTTAACTGTTCGCCAAACATCTGATCCTCTCTCTCCACAAGCCCCAGAATGTTCTTTTTGTCCGTTCCTCTGACCAGCTCAATGAAATAATCCGAATACATTCTACAGGCCTCCACGACATGGGACTCGCTGCGGATTAACGCTGCAAGCTCCTGCAGAATACTGTCGCCGGCCTCCTGTCCATAATTTTCATTTACATAGGCAAAGTTGTTCACGTCCAGATTTACCAGCGCGTACACCATGTTCTCATCCTGCGCAAGCCCACCGCTCTTTAATTTTTTCCGGATCAGCCTGCGGAATGTGTCCAGATTATACAGTTCCGTCAGCATATCCTGATTCTGCAGATGCCGTATCTCTGCCTGGTCATCGCTCTGCCTGCTGCGAAGGGAGACAAATACAGCAACCACCCGCGCGAGTTCACTGAGCATCCCTGCTTCCTCTTTGGAAAATCCCTCTGCACTGCTGCTTCCCACACACAGGCAGCCACTTCTGTTACCGGAAAATTCAAATTTTACATTTCCACAGTTTTTGATGGAAGTTCCATGATATTTCTCCGCCCCCAGCTGGGGAACCTCCGTTAATATATCTTCCGTTGGCGTCGAGACAAAACGCCCGATTTCCGCCTCCCGGAACACTGTAACCGATTGTGGGAAAACCTGTTGTTCCACCCGGCTGCCATCCCGGTTCCAGTAATTCATCAGCACCATTTCCTGCTGTTCTTCCCGGTACTCAAACACCATGGCAAAGCCCAGCCCGTATTTTTTCCCAATCTGTTCGATCAATACGTTTAATGATCCGTTGATATCTTTCGCATGCGAGAGAAGGCTGAACGCAAAATTCAGGAACTCTTTATCCACCTTCTGCCCGCTTTCCGGAGCATATTCGATCCTGTCACGCCTGCTTTCCTGCTCTGCTCCCTCTTGCTGCTTTTTGCCCGCAAACGAATAGTGGTCTTTTCCTTCCCGCTTTGTGGCATACATCGCCCGGTCAGCCATCGCAAACAGGGTCTCATAATCTCTTCCATCCTCGCCGTATACCGCCATACCGATGCTGAGCGTCACCTCAACGATGGCGTCGTCGCCGATCAGCTTTTTTCTGGCTTCCCGGCCCAGCGCCGCGGCGCACGCTTCTGCCTCCTTTGGAGCCACATCCCGCATCAGCGCCAGAAATTCATCTCCTCCGACTCTTGCGGTGACATCTGTCTCCTGAAACTGGCTTTGCAGCACGCCGGCAATATCAGTAATTACCGTATCTCCGACGGTATGCCCGAATGTATCGTTGATCCGCTTAAAATTATCAATATCGATCAGGAACAGCACATGCTGTTTTTCCGGCTCACTTTTTAAAATCCGTTCTACCTCTCCGGATGCCGCCACCTTATTATAAAGCCTTGTCAGCGGGTCGCGCTTCGCCTCCTCCGACAGTTCCTCCTGAATCCTGCGGTCGGAGCTGACATCGTAGCTGCGTCCGATGATGCGGATAATCTGTCCGTTGTCCCCGACAATACTCCGGTAAATCGTCCGGTACCACACATATACAGGTTCCTCCCCGGGAGCCGCCACATTCATCCGGTAATCAATACTTCCTGTCTGCACATCCCTGCTGGCTGCCTCCAGCACCCGGGCATACGCGACACGATCCTCCTCGCAGATATCCGCGAGCATCTCCTCATAGCCCATATATCTGCGCCCTGCCGTTCCCGCCTGCCCGTTCCCGCGATATTTGCGCGGCACCCTGAAACGCCGCTGTGCAACGTCGTACTCTAGCGGGAATTCATCGGTGACCTCTTCTAACATGCTGTACTGCTCCTCCATCAGGCGCAGTTCTTCCTCCAGATTCTTCCGCTTGTCTATGTTCCAGCTTACCAGGATATAGTAAGGTACCGCGTCCCGGTAATAATACAGTCTGCACCGCATCAGTTCCCAGCAGACGCCGCCGCTCTTCGTGCGGATGCGCAGTTCAATCTCCTCCGTGGTTCTTAGTTCCCGGCACACTTCGATGGCATCCTCGAACACACCGGTATCGTCCCGGTACAAATACTCCACAAACGGCGTATTTCCGGTCAGTTCCTCCCTGTCATACCCCTCTGCATGCAAAAATTCCCGGTTCACCATCTCAATATACAGCTCATTCCCGCCGCGGACTACCGCTATTCCGACCGGCATCTCGCCGATCAGATCTTTTCTCTGCCCCCGCTCCATGTCTATTGTATTTATTTGCGTATCCCCATACTCCATAAAATCAATCTCCTGAGATGCAATTTCCTCTGTCATACTTAAGATAACTCCGATTGCCTTCCCGTACATTATATCAAATTTTTAACGAAATCCAAACAATTTGTCACAGCGTGAAAGCCCTTTTTAATAAGAAGTTCCGGTTGCATTTCTCCGTATTTTTTAGTATGATACGAATTGGTGCAATAAAAGCAGGTGATTTACAAGAAAAGTTAGGAGAACATAAATATGATCAGTACAAGCAACATCACTTTACGAATCGGAAAAAAAGCTCTCTTTGAAGATGTCAACATCAAATTCACAGAGGGCTGCTGCTACGGTCTGATCGGTGCAAACGGCGCCGGAAAATCTACGTTCCTCAAGATTCTGTCCGGCCAGCTTGAACCGACGAGCGGAGAAGTCATCATCACGCCGGGTCAGCGTCTTTCCTTTTTGCAGCAGGATCATTTTAAATATGACGAGTACACGGTACTCGATACCGTTATCATGGGCAACAAGCGTCTCTACGATATCATGAAAGAAAAAGACGCGATCTACATGAAAGAGGATTTCACGGACGAGGACGGTATCCGCGCCAGTGAACTTGAAGCAGAATTCGCAGATATGGACGGCTGGAATGCCGAGTCCGATGCAGCCACCATGTTAAATGGTCTTGGCATCCCGACGGAGGATCACTACACACTCATGGCGGATATGCCAAGTGCCTTAAAGGTCAAGGTTCTCCTTGCACAGGCGCTCTTCGGCAACCCGGACATTCTTCTTTTGGATGAGCCGACCAACCATCTGGATCTCGATGCGATCAGCTGGTTAGAAGAATTCTTAATCAACTTTGAGAACACGGTCATCGTTGTTTCCCACGACCGCTACTTCTTAAACAAAGTCTGCACAAACATTGCAGATATCGACTACGGAAAGATCCAGCTCTACGCCGGCAACTATGATTTCTGGTATGAGTCCAGCCAGCTTCTCGTAAAGCAGATGAAGGAAGCCAACAAGAAAAAAGAGGAGAAGATCAAGGAGCTGCAGGAATTCATCTCCCGTTTCTCCGCGAATGCTTCCAAATCCAAGCAGGCGACTTCCAGAAAGCGTGCCCTGGAAAAGATTCAGCTCGACGAGATCCGTCCGTCCAGCCGTAAATACCCGTATATCGATTTCCGTCCGAACCGTGAGATCGGCAATGAAGTTCTGACCGTCGAAGGCATTACCAAGACCATCGACGGCGTCAAGGTGCTCGACAATGTCTCCTTTATCGTCGGACATGACGACAAGATCGCGTTTGTCGGAAGCAACGAGCTGGCAAAGACAACGCTCTTTAAGATTCTTGCCGGTGAGATGGAGCCGGATTCCGGCACCTACAAGTGGGGCGTGACGACCAGCCAGTCCTACTTCCCGAAGGATAACACCGAGATCTTTGATACCGATCTTCTGATCGTTGACTGGCTGACACAGTTCTCCGAGATCAAGGATGCAACCTATGTCCGCGGTTTCCTCGGACGTATGCTGTTCGCCGGAGATGACGGTACCAAGAAAATGCGTGTCCTCTCCGGTGGAGAAAAAGTACGTGTCCTGCTTTCCCGCATGATGATTATGGGAAGCAACGTGCTGATCTTAGATGAACCGACCGACCATCTGGATATGGAGTCCATCACCGCATTAAACAACGGACTCATCAAGTTCCCGGGCGTTATTCTTTTTGCCTCCCGTGACCATCAGGTTGTCCAGACCACAGCGAACCGTATCATCGAGTTCCTGCCGGACGGCACCTTTGTCGACAAGGTATCCACCTACGACGAATACCTCGAGAATGATGAGATGGCAAGAAAACGTCAGGTATACTCCATGTCATCGGATGACGAGGGCGATAACTAAGACCCGGTCTTTTTTACAAAATCACACGGGAGCGCTGTGTCAGGAAAAATCTCCGGCATAGCGCTCCCGTTTTCTGTTCTTCTAAATTCTGTTTTCACTCCCGCCGATTCCGCGATCCTGTTCTCCGGCGCCCCTACGCTTCCTTAGGCTTCCGGTACTCTGCCTCCCGCATACCGAGCGCAAACGCTCCCATAATACCCGGATTTTCTCCAAGTGCCGGCGGCACGAGGTAGGTATCGATCTCCTTTAAGATTTTCTCATTGGAAATATACCCGCCCAGCAGTTCCTGCACTTTCGTGCGCACCATTGAAAAGAGCTGGCTCTGGTGCATAATTCCGCCCCACAGCACAATCTTCTGCGGAGAATACGTCAGAACATAATTTGCAACCGCCTCCGCGAGATAGAACGCCTCCATCTCCCAGACATCCTCCCGGTCCGCCAGTTCCTTTGCCGGTCTGCCCCAGCGCGCCTCCACCGCCGGACCGCTTGCAAGCCCTTCCAGACAGTTGGCATGGTACGGGCATTTTCCGGCGTAGGTGTCTTTCGGGTGACGCTGCAGAAGAAGATGTCCTGCCTCCGGGTGCACCAGCCCGTGCATGAGCGCCCCGTTACAGTAGACGCCCACGCCAACGCCGGTGCCGACGGTAATATAGATTGCCGTGTCGCAGTCTTTTGCGGCTCCCCAGGTAACTTCGCCAAGCACCGCCGCATTCACGTCCGTATCAAATCCGACCGCGACGCCAAGCGCCCGTGTAAAAGTTCCCACCATATCGACATTCTGCCATTCCAGCTTCGGCGTACTGGTAATATATCCATAGGTCGGGGACGCACGGTGCAGATCCACCGGTCCGAAACACCCGATTCCGAGTGACGAGATTCCTTTTCCCTCAAAAAACGCAGCCATGCGCGGCAGGGTAATCTTGGGCTTCTCTGTGGGAATCGTCACACGCTCTGTGATTGTGACCTGATTTTCTCCCGGCTGTCCTTTGTCTGTCTGCACTTCCCCGATCGCGCACACCATCTTGGTGCCGCCCGCTTCTATTCCACCAATCCGCATCCTTCTCTTCCTCCCTTTTCTTATATATATACCACTTCGGAGTTCTCTCCGCCAGTCATATTTCAAGGAACCGGAATATTTAAAAGACAGCAGCCCTCCCGGATGGATTAGAAAATTCTCCGCACCGCCAGCACGCTGCGGTAGGTTACCGGAGAAGTCAGCGTAATGCCTGTCTTTTCATTGCTCGCATGAATCAGTGTGTTGTTGCCCGCATAGATGCCGACGTGGCCGCTATAGCAGACAATGTCGCCCGGCTGGATTTCCGACAGGCTGACGGCATATCCCACACTCCGCTGTTCCGACGATGTGCGCGGCAGATTGATTCCAAATGCCGCATACACGCCCTTGACAAATCCAGAGCAGTCGGTTCCGCTTGTCAGGCTGTTGCCGCCGTATACATAAGGGTTTCCCAGAAACTGTCTCGCGTAATCGACCACCGCCTGACCGTTGGAGGAAGCCGTCTGCGCACTTTGCCCCGCACTGCTTCCGGAACCGCTTCCCGCGCTGCTGCCGGAGCCGCTTCCCGTGCTGCTACCGCCTGCTGCCGCACTGCTTCCCGCGCCGGATTTTTTCACCTCCTGTTTTTCTGCCGCTTTGCGGGCTGCTTCCTGTTCTGCTGCCGCACGTGCCGCCTCCGCCTCTCTGGCTTTGCGCGCTTCCTCCGCCGCACGGGCTGCCGCCTGCCGTTCTGCTTCCTCTCTGGCAAGCCGCGCCTCTTCCTCCGCTTTTGACTCTGCATGAATGTACTCTGTGGACAGCGTCACATAATCCAGTGCCACATAACCGTCACCGTCCGCGGTGGACACTTTCGCCCAGCCTTCCGTCGACTCGTCGGTTACCACAACGTCATCGCCGTCCGGCAGCATGGTAAGCACCTTCGCCTCGGTTGTCGGCTCCGTCCGCACGAACAGGGTCGTCGTTGTGACGGTCGCCAGGCGCGTTCCCACACTTCTGGCAAGCTCCTCATCCCCCACGACCACATATTCCGCCTTGACATATCCGTTCACATTTCCGGACGTAATCCGGTACCACCCGTCCTCCGTCGTCTCCAGCACAGTGGCTGCGGATTTGTCGTAAAGTTTTCCAAGAATTTCACTCTCCGTATCCGGTTCCTGCCGCACGTTGACATAGTGATTCACCTGCGCCACTGCAATATCCGCAAACTCCGATGCGGTCTGCGGAAGTTCATTTTCCGCAATCTCCGCCGTCTCCCACGCTTCCTCTGCCACCATCTCCGGTTCCATCATCCGCGCCACAGCCGCGTTACTTTGCAGTTCCTCCACAGCATCCGCCGTCTGCGCCTGCACTCCTCCCGCTTCCTTAAGCACCTGTGCCAGCGTCTGTGTCACGCCCGCCACCGGCACCTCACGTTTTTCCTGTCCTGCCTGCACCATTCCATAGCTTCCCAGTGTGACGGCTCCCGCCAGCAGAAGCGCCAGTATTGTCATTCTTTTCTTCATTATGTAGAATCCTCCCGATTTATTCCATATGCTTCCATATTGTTACTTATTTGTTACAAAAATATTTCATTTCTGCAACAACCGTATTGTAACAAAGGAACCACATGGAATCTACAGGGAACTCTTTCCATTTTTCGCTCTCTTTTGTCCGGTCTGCCGCTTTGTCCCGCAACGCAAAAGGAACCCGCAGGTTCTTTCGTCCCTGCGGGTTCCCTTCGTATTTTCCTTCCGGTTTAACCCAAACTTCCTTACTAATAGCAGAAGCTGTGTCCGCCGATCTTTCGGTCCAGTCTCGGCGTCAACGGTTCCGTAGAAAAATATAACGTATCATTTCTTAATATATGTGTATTTCCATTCAATACCTCATGAATCGAAGTGTATTCCTTCTCCGTGGGGTTCGCCCGCTCTCTGTTCTTCCAGGAACAGAACTGCGTCGGGTTTCCCTGACTGAGCACGTCATACAAGGTATCTGGATATTTTTCGGAAGCCATCCGGTTAAAAACTACCTCGACCACGGCTTCCTGCCCTTCTGTCGGCTCGCCCTGCGATTCCAGCCAGACGATTTTTGCCAACAAATCTATCTCCTCCTGCGTCAATGTGATATTCCAGCGGTTCTCTGCACCGGTCGTCGTCTCTGCCGTCGCAGGCTTGCTCTCTGCCGCCTCCGGTGCCTCTGCTTCCCCCGATGCTGCCTGTACTTTGGCTTCCGGTGTCTCTGCTTCCTCCAGGGGTGTCTGTACTTCTTCTGCCGCATCGGACGGCGCCGTGCTTGCTACCATTGTTCTGGGGTTCTTTGTGATTCCTGTCGCTTCATCTGATTCTGTCGTAAATGAATATCCGGATAAAACACGGCACACACCCGCAACCGGAACCTCTGCTTTGTCTGCCGCAGAAATTACATACGCGCTGCTGATCTCTTCTCTGCTCTCCCGTATCGTGTTCTTCTCCTCAATGTTGGCCGCAACCATGAGACAAATGCATAAAGTGCACAGCATTGTCACGTCCAATATTTTTCTGTTCATTTTGCTCCTTTCCTCAAGAATGATACTCTGTGAGCTGCTCTCGCACTCGTTGTTTCATCATACTAGATTCTTCCCAAAAGTCAAATTTCCCATTCACAAAATTCCAGAAAATTTTTCTTTACATTTTCCCAGAAATGCGGCAAAAGCGTGTTCTGTCGTATCCAATACTTCCGAGGAATGCTTTGATGTGTTAAAATAGAACTGCTCAAACTCACAAAAAAAACATCCCGAAACGGGATGTTTTCTATATTCCTTCCAATATTCCTGCGCGGTTTCTGCTGTCGCAAATCCCGCCATTTTTGTACCTTTTCCGGCACAATCTTCCTCGGCTACCGTGTGAGAAACAGTTCTTCAAACACCGGGATTTTGTGTTCCGGATCCGCCTGAAAGAGCGCAACATGTGCATCGTCGGTGCTCCTGTCGGCAAATGCCGGATATAAAAACCCGCAGGCCGGCCGCCCCGGCTCGTACTCTCCCACCAACGGAGCGACTGCACCGATCAGATATTCATATACCTCCTCCGACTCCCCTTGCCGCTCCTTGTCCGATGCCTTTACCGGCACATCATAGCGGTCGTGAAAAATCAGAATCGCATACGGCTCCCTGCTACAGTACCGGGCACCCACAAGCTCGTAAAACGTGTACAGCAGCGCATCATTTTTCAGTCCGCACTCGCGCATTCCGTACAACAACTGGCGCATTTTCCTCTGTTCTGCGCCATCCCCGAATGCGTAGCTGCGCAGGTTTACATTGGTTGCTGCAAACGGAACCGCTTTGGCAATCGCCAGATTTTTCTCCTTTTCCGCCGCAGACAGATTGAGAAAGTTCACATTAAAACTCTCATCGATCTCTCCGTCCGGCTCCATATAGCCGCCTGCCACACGTGTAAAGGAAGTGCGGCTGGGCGTCATTCTGCGTGTCAGCTCCAGCATATCTTCTCTGTTTATCATAATTTCTCCCGTCCCGTGTTTTTATGATAACATTTCATTGCCGGCACATCCATGCTTGTCTTCACCACACTTATGTTCCGCGCAGGAATGCTCATGCTCATGATGAGAACATCTCACATCGGGATTGTAATCTAATTTTCCTGCAAGATAAGCTTCTACCGCTTCATCTGCCGCACCGGACACTCCACCATACAGCTTTATGCCGGCAGTTGCAAGTGCGCTTTGCGCACCGCCTCCGATTCCGCCACAGATCAGCACATCCGCACCCGCCTCCGTCAAAAATCCGGCAAGTGCCCCGTGTCCCTGTCCATTTGTGTCGACAATCTGGGATCTTACCACCTGGCTATTCTCAATATCATATAATTTAAACTGTTCCGTGTGTCCAAAGTGCTGAAATATTTCTCCATTTTCATAGGTAACTGCAATTCTCATCTGATCTGTTTCCTTTCTTTGAATATCATCTTTTCCGACGGACGTTGAGGTGCGCCTGCATATTTTATTGCAGCAAAACAGTGCAGTTCCATCACACAATCGATAATTCCCACCTGAAATCTCCAATGTCTTTCCATTTACGATGCTGTCTGCCATTTTGTATCTGGCTGACTCATAAATTTCGGTCACTGTTGTGCGGGCAATCCCCATCTGCTTCGCACATTGTTCGTGCGTACACTTCTCAAGGTCTACAAGACGAATCGTTTCATACTCATCCATCGTCATAATGACTTTTTCCCTTGCCGGAACACCATTCGGGCAAAAATTATCATATGCCGCTTCCATACAGATTCTTCTTGCTTTTGTCGGTCGTGCCATCTTTTCTCCTCATACCTATTTCCGTCATATGTCAAAAATTATTATATCGCAATTTTCTTTTTTTTACAACTCTCTATGAAAATTATGCGTACCCGATATACAGATTATCTGCCGCCATCACGCTGCAATCCAGTTTACAATCTGTAAGAATATGCAAAACGCTCGTATTGTGATCCCGCCTTTGCATATAACATGAAATGCAACATGGCATAAAAAAAACACCGAATTTACGGTGTTTTTAGAGCAGGGGATGAGAGAATCGAACTCCCACCAAAGGTTTTGGAGACCCCTATCATACCATTTGACCAATCCCCTATACTTATAAAAATGACGTAGCTAGTACGTCATTTACTATATAACAGAATTGTTATAATTGCAATACTTTTTTAAATTGTACCTTCAAAACTTCACACAGAATCCATCCATCAAACCTGCAAACATTATTCGTTATATTTGGTCAAGCCCTCGATCGATTAGTAACAGTCAGCTCCACACGTTACCGTGCTTCCACCTCTGCCCTATCTACCTTGTAGTCTTCAAGGGATCTTACTCACTTATGTGAGGGATATCTCATCTTGA
>SKEL01000785.1_pt1 | contig 32719 bp, 27 predicted proteins | sample 4826741 | NCBI WGS metagenome assembly SKEL01 (sample SAMN11008810, study PRJNA524170) | human gut metagenome | biome: Human fecal sample; material: Feces; isolation source: fecal sample from pouch patient p33 | host: Homo sapiens | place: Israel: Tel-Aviv | collected 2016-03-22
CCATATTATGTGCTTAAATTTTTATATAGCATACTTAATATTACAATCTGTATATAAAAAAATTATGCTCTAGTAGATACAGCTAAACAAGCATTGATTGGAAAAGATAAAAGTTAGATTCTAGACACTAGAGTACTTTTTGAATGCATTTTTATAGTATTTAACTAGGAGATAAGTATTCAAATGAGGAATTAATTCTATAATTATTATACCAGTTAATGTAGTAGGTAAACTCATGGACTAGTTACCTTGTGCTTTAAACATCTGATTGCTTACAAATCTCTAGTTAATTACTTTATAAGCGGCCTCAGCTATAGTGGTATTATAAAAGAACTCTTTCATATTTAATGATTATTTAATTTCAAATACATCTAGAATCCTGCGCATATGTCAAACATATGTAGGATTCTTACATTACTTTGACTAAGAAATTTTCTTCAGGACAAATTGTTCTGTATATACTCTACTTCATTTAATATCTTTCTTGCTCTTTGAATAAAATAGGATTTGATGTATGAAATCATTAAAGAGTATGAAGTATGCGGAAAATTCGAGGTTTAATTGCGTTTATTTTTAAAACTTGTATCTTATTTAGTGTCACAACTTATCAATCAGTTTACTGTTTTAAATAGCTAATGATCAGAATCAGTATTTTAGTGGATAGGATACAATTAATTAGACAGTTTTTTTTAGGTCATGTAGAATTATAATTAATCCTACAAAAGAAGACTTTAACATGACCCAAACTGAACCTCGTAGATCTCTTCGAACTTATACTGATGAATTTAAAAATCAATTAGTTTAACTTTATTTAAATGGAAAACGTAAATGTGACTTTACTCGTGAATATGATCTTTCATCTTCCTTACTCGATAAGTGGATTAAACAATCAACGTCAACTGGTTCTTTTAAAGAGAACGATAATGGAACAGAATTTGTGTAAATAATCGAATATTTGAAACAGCATAGCAATTAAAATATGAATTTTCAGATTATATTAATTGGTTTAATATCCATCGTATTCATTACTGAAATATTTAATAGCAGTTCAGTATCGCCCAAATTCCCTTAAAAAGTTGTTTAGTTTAGTTTAGTGTTGATAATGTTTATAGTATTCTAATAATTAACAGGGATGCATTTGAAAAGTTAACATCTCTTTTGTAAAATTATCCATATCAACTAGAGATATGGAGGAGATAGGAGTGCTAACTTTGGAGAAGAAAGAAAAAATGATTCGTTTATATCTAAAAGGTCTATCTTATACCGACATTGCTAAAGAGATAGGAATGACTCGACAAACGGTTAGTAAATATATTAAGCAATATGAGAAGGATCAACAAGAATTAGAATTAGCTACGACCGCTGAAGAAAAAGAACAGATTATTATCCGTTCATCTGCTAAGCCTAAGTACGATAGTAGTAAACGTCAACGTATTAAATTAACACCTGATGTTGAGTCAATGATTGATTCTTGCTTAGAAGAAAATAAACAAAAGATTCAACAGGGGAAACGGAAACTCATCATGAAAAATACAGATATTTATGAATGGCTGATTTCGAAAAATATTGATATTAGCTATCGTTCAGTTTGTGCTTATGTTTCTAAACAAGCCCAACGTTCAAAAGAGGCATTTATTAGGCAAGTTTATGAGCCTGGACAAGTGGCTGAATTTGATTGGGGAGATGTTACTCTTTATATTGAGGAATTGGGTGCTGAGCGACGATTTAAAATTGGAGTGTTTGACTTAAAATATAGTGATAAGAGATTTGCTTACCTTTATTCACATGAAAATACGGAAGCTTTTCTTGATATTCACACTCGCTTCTTTGAAGAAATCAAAGGGGTTCCGACTGAAATCGTCTATGACAATGCACGTGTTCAAGTGAAACATCTAGCTGGTAGAGAAAAACAACCCACTGAGGTGGTTAAAAAATTAATGAATTATTACGGTTATATTCCCCGATACACCAATCCTTACAGTGGTCATGAAAAAGGTCATGTGGAGCGTTCTGTTGAATTAATTCGACGAAAAGCTTATAGTAAGTCTCACCATTTCAAAACAATTGCAGATGCTGTTACTGCACTTTTAGAAGCAACTCACCGTGAAAATCAAAAAATAAAACAACGAACGAACCAATCTGCAGAAACTGTATTTGCACAAGAACAGAAGAATTTACTTCCATATAGGTTACCCTTGGATACTTATTTAACCTCTACCTATAAAGTGAATAAATATAGTTTTATTCATGTCGATTCCAATTTTTATTCTGTTCCGGATTACTTAGTAGGAAAAGAGGTGACTGTCCGTAAAAACATTAACCAGATTAAAGTTTATTTCGATGATCGATTTTTATTTAAGGCTAACCGATTAATCGGACGTCACCAATATCATATAGATATTCATCACTATTTAGCGACATTAAAAAAGAAGCCCGGGGCAATTGCGCATAGCTTGGCTCTCAAACAAGCTACTCCCTGGCTTCAAAACATATTCCAAACTTATTATAACACAAATCCACGAGACTTTATCTATCTATTAACAATAATTGAGCAGAACTCTCTTGAAACGGTTCAGTTTGCGATTGAATCTTTAAAACGACAAGGGTTACCGATTCAAAATCATCATATCATCAATTACTTATTGAATTTAAACCCTAGTCAGTTCAATACCAAAGATTTAATTGAAGCCCCTATTGAACAAGCTTGTTATCATCAATTATCTGAAATTAGTTCAATGTATAGTCAAGGAGAAAACTCATGGATCAATTAATTAAAACTTACACCAAACATTTACGCTTACCTTATATTCATCAAAATTTGTCTTTTCATTTAGAACAAGCTCGGTTAGAAAATCAATCCTATGAAGAGTTCTTACTGAATCTTTTTCAATATGAGGTTGAACTTAGACAACAGAATGGGGTTAATACGCGTATAAGAGCTGCTAAATTTCCATATCTAAAACATTTAGAGGAATTAGAGGTCGCTGCTTTACCATTAGAGGCTCAAAAACATTATCAAACATTAAAAAGCTTAGAATTTATTGAAAAGAAACAAAATGTCATACTAGCAGGTAACCCTGGAACTGGTAAAAGTCATACGGTCATTGGACTTGGAATTAAAGCCTGTCAAGCTGGATATCATGTGTATTTTGCGCATGTTCCGACTTTAATTATTGAGTTAAAAGAAGCAAAAAATGAACGTGTCCTACAACGTTTAAAAAAGAAGTTTGATAAATATCATCTCGTTATTTTAGATGAGCTTGGTTATATCTCGTTTGATAAAGAAGGCGCAGAGCTGCTCTTTAACTTTATCTCTACTCGATGTGAAAAAGCATCAACAATGTTTACGACTAACTTGCCCTTTTCAAGATGGAATGAAATCTTCCATGATCCGATTATCACAGCGGCCATGGTTGATCGCATTACCCATCAATCTTATGTGATTAACATGAATGGAACAAGCTATCGTCTACAACAATCAAAAAAATTCTTAGAAAATCATGAAAGTTAAAAATTAAATTTCAATTAAGTTAACTTTTCACTTGCAATATACACAAACTCCAATTAAACAAAAAAAACTAACTATCCTAAGATAGTTAGTTTTGATTATTATTTATAGTTGATTGTATTCGCTTGATATCCTACCTCAGATAAGAATGTATCTAATTCTTCGCCTGTTACTGGGACAACTAATGCACCTGATTGAATTTCAGCTAAAGTTTCATCAACTTTCGCTTGTGTATCTGTTGTTAAGTTAGGATTAGTTTCTGGTAAACCAACTCCATTAGTTTTTGCATCCATTGTAATAATTTGCCCACCTGGGAAGTTCCCTTCACCGTAAGCTTTTAATGTATCATAAACCGCAACATCAATACGTTTAATAGCAGATGTTAAAACAACAGAACTTCCATCATTCATTAATCCTTCATCGTATTGATCCACATCAACACCGATGACATAAACTTTATCTCCCGCTTCAGTACGCGCCTTCGCTTCGTTGATAACTCCGTTTCCAACTGCAGCTGCTGCTGAGAAGATAATGTCGATTCCTTTATCATACATTCCACCAGCCATCATTTGACCACCTTGAACATCGTAGAATGTTCCTTGATATTGATAATCAACTACTTCTACATTTGTTGCATAATTTTCGTTTGCATAAGCGACACCTGCTAAGTAACCCCATCCAAAACGTTCAACAGCTGGAATTTTCATACCACCAATAAATCCAACTTTTCCTGTTTGTGATTGTAATGCTGCAGCCACACCTGCTAAGAATCCAGCTTCATGTTCTGCGAAATAAATAGCTGTTGTATTCTCAGCCATTGTCGCTGGTTCTCCATCTAAAATCACAAATGAAACTTCTGGATTCGCTGTTTGAAGTTCAGTGATGGCTTCTTCAAACTTAAATCCTGGAGCAATAATTACATTATTTCCAGCCATCATTAAGTTATCTGCAGCACTTAAATAATCAGCTGTCGTTTCACCATTTGGCTGAACGTGTTGCCCTTTAACTCCTTTATGATCTTTTGTATAAGCTAAAATTCCTTCCCAAGTTCCTTGGTTAAATGATTTATCATCAATTGTTCCTGAGTCGATCATCATTCCTACTTTGAAGTTTACATTATCAGTTCCAGTTGTCGAACCTGATTCCCCCTTGTCACTACTACATGCTACTAAAGAGATCATAGCAACCATCGTTACGATTAACATTGATGTGAATTTTCTCATAGTTGTCCTCCTAGTTCTAAAATTTCCTTGAATAAGTCTATCAGAAAGAGGTGGTTTTGTAAACATATATATTAAATTTACATTTTTTTACAAAAACACTACATTCATTGACTAATTTTATTATTTGAACTTTTTAAAACGATATGAGTTTTTTTTCACTTTCTATTATTAAATAAGCATAAAAACTATTTTCATTAAAAAATTCACCTAACAAAAGCAATTCTATCAACTAGTCTTAACCATCTCCATAGGTGAAATTATCTCCTGCTATCTACTATCACTCAAATCGTTCATTTCTCTTCATAACTTCTTACTGCTTTTAGTAGAGGATAACGTGTGACTCTTCTTTTATTTTTAGAATACTCGATTTCTAACGATTCTAATCACTAACTAAATCTGTGCCGATTAATCCAGAACAAGTTGATTTTTCAATAGGAAGGTGCTTGTATCGATATCTTTATAAATTCGCTACCATCTCATGATACTGACTTTCGGTCATTAATACCTCTCGCGGTTTGCTCCCTTCACTTGGTCCAATTAATCCACTTGATTCTAAATCATCCACAATACGTGCTGCACGATTATACCCGATTCTAAATCGACGCTGCAATAAAGAAGCGGAAACTTTCTTCGTTTCAATAATATAAGCCAGTACTTCTCTCATCAACGGGTCCTCCATCATTTGTCCTTCATTTTGTACCTGCTCAATATTTTCTAAGAAGTCTTGCTTCACCTCTTCAGGTTCAACTTGTGATTTAATAAATTCAACGATTCGAACGACTTCATCATCTGAGATAAATGCTCCTTGAACACGAGTTGGATTTGATGCTCCCATCGGTAAAAATAGCATATCCCCTTTACCGAGTAATTTCTCAGCTCCTGGCATATCAATAATCGTACGTGAATCAACAGCCGATGAAACCCCAAATGCAATACGTGATGGAATATTTGCTTTAATAACTCCTGTAATAACATCTACTGAAGGGCGTTGCGTTGCAATAATTAAATGAATCCCTGCGGCACGCGCCATCTGTGTTAAACGCATAATACATTCTTCCACTTCTTTTGAAGCCACCATCATTAAATCAGCTAATTCATCAATAATAACCACAATAAATGGAAGCAACGGTTTAGTACTCTCTTGCGTTTCATTATATTGTTTCACATACTCATTATAACCTTCGATATTACGTGTTCCACTTTCGCTAAATAACTCATAACGGTACTCCATCTCAGAAACAACTTTCTTCAAAGCTAATGAAGCTAGACGTGGATCCGTTACAACCGGTGCGAGTAGATGGGGGATCCCATTATAACCATTTAACTCTACTTTTTTCGGATCAATCATTAACATCTTTACCTCATTTGGTGTCGAACGCATTAAAATACTACAAATAATCGTATTAATACACACCGACTTTCCTGAACCTGTTGCCCCAGCAACGAGTAAGTGCGGCATTTTATTTAATGGAGAATAGACCGTTTTCCCTGAAATATCTCGCCCTAATACCATTAATAATTTTTCTTTTTGTTGTTTTTGAGGGACTTCTTTTACAATCTCTTTAAAAGTAACCAGCGTTTGCTTTGGATTTGGCACCTCAATTCCAATCGCTGATTTCCCTGGAATCGGAGCTTCAATTCGAATTCCTTTTGCAGCTAAAGCTAAGGCGATATCATCCGTTAAGTTTAAGATTTTACTGACCTTAACTCCGACATTCGGTAAGATTTCAAACCTTGTGACGGCAGGGCCAATATGAACCTCCTGTACCTTTGCCTTGACATCAAAGTTTTTGAACGTATCCTCTAATTTTCTAGCTTGGGCCTTTGCACTAACAAGCAATCGTTGTGAATTATTCGTTTGTTGATAATCAACCAATAAGTCAAGCGGTGGCAAAATATAGTTTTCATCATTTAAAACAGGTGAATCCATCTCAATGACAGGCTCACTCACTTCATGAGGAGGCTGCTTATCAAACTCTTTAATTTTAAATTCATTTCCTTCATCTATGAGTTCTTCTACTTCTTCAATTTCAATTGCTTCCTCATCTACTGTTTCATTAAGTAAGGTCACGACTGTCGCATGATCAGGTTCCTCTTCCTGAACTTCCTGGCGTTGACGAATTTTTTTAGCTTTAACACTTTTCTTTTTCGAGGCCTGCTCTTGACGCTGCTTCATCTGATAATCTTTGATTCCCTCGTATAAGTCTTTAAAAGTTAAATTACAGATGAGTAAAGTTCCATAACAAAGGACTAATAAAGCTACCGCATACAAACCAATGGACGTAATTAATGGAACTAATACTCCATAAATCACAGCTCCAATCAACCCACCTCCGACTGTAAATGACGAATTTAAAAGATCGTTCGAAAAATAGTAATTCCACATCCCTCCAAGTAATGCAATATCATGGGCATTAAACTCTCGGTATACCGGAAGATGACTAAAAACAATTAGTGAAATAAACACTAAATACCAACCAATCTGCTTTGCACTAAAGAAAGTTGGAATTTGACGTTTAACGATCATACGGCCGCCATTTACAACCATCGCAATGGCAATGAGCCAAAAGAACTCTCCAAAGACAAATAATCCGACTTGCTTAAAAAACGTTCCAATTAACCCCAGCTGACCAAGCATCAAAATAGCTAGTAACACTAAGACAATTCCAATCAACTCTAAATATAAATCATTTAAAATAGTTTGTTTTTTATGTTTAACTTTCTTTTTGCTTGCCATATTCATACCTCTATCATTTCAATGTTAATGTAACTATTATCTCATAAAATTCATTTTTTTCCATTATTATTCTGACTTCTTCTCACAAAAAAACTACCTCTCGATCTGAGAGATAGTTTTCTAAATATTATAAATTAAACTCTTCAACAATAGGAATGATAATAGGTTTGCGTTTCGTTTTATTAAATAATAATTTTCCAACTTTATCACGTAACTCTTGACGTAATCCTTGCCAGTTAACATACTGTTCTGTCACGAATTGACCAATAATGTTACGAACTAATTCATCTAATAATTTATATAATTCTTCATTTCCTTTTTCGTAAACAAATCCTTTACTTACGATTTGTGGTCCCGCTACAATTTCTTTTGTATTTTTATTTAAGTTAGCAATCACAACGATAATTCCGTCATTTGCCATGAGTTGACGATCACGTAAGACAACACTTCCAATGTCACCAACACCTAATCCGTCCACTAATACTTGATCAATTTGAATATGTTCTGTATGGTTCACTAGTTCCCCTTGTTGGAACTCAACGACATCACCATTATCTAATAAAATAATGTTCTCTGAATGATATCCCATTTGCTCTGCTACTTTCGCATGAGCCACTAAATTGCGATATTCCCCAATAACCGGCATAACGTACTGTGGTTTTAATAAATTCATCATTAACTTCAAATCTTCACTACTTGCATGTGACGATGGTAATAGATTTTTATTAATCACACAAACTTGTGCTCCTGTGCGATATAACATATCAATCGTACGTGCCGCTTTAATCTCATTCCCTGGAATTGGCGGTGTCGCTATAATGACTGTATCTGTTTTTTCGATATGAATTAAACGGTCTTGATGTTTAGCCATACGAATTAATGAATTAAATGGCTCATAACGATTACCTGTCGCTAATACGACTAAATTTGATAAGTTATTATCATTTTTCTCATCAATATATAATAAGTTCATTAACATTGATTTTGGAATACGTAAGTATCCTAATTTTACTGCAATATCGACAATACGTTGCATTTTACGTCCAATAATGGCAATCTTACGTTTATATTGAACAGCTAAGTCAATGACTAACTGAATTCGATGTAAATCTGAAGAGTATAATGAACAAATAATACGCCCACTCGCACGAGAGAAAACTTCATCTAACTCATACTGAAGTGAGGTTCCCGTACTTGTATGTCCAGCTTTTTCAGCATTGATACTTTCTGACAATAAGCAAAGAACACCTTCTTTTGAAATTTCTGAAATACGTGCATAATTTGTTTGATAGCGACCCTTTGCACTTTGATCAAACGTAAAATCAGAAGTATAGACAATCACTCCGTCAGTTGTATGAATACAAATCGCTACTGAATCTGGAATACTATGAGTGGTTTTAAAGAAGGTTACTTTAATCTCTCCAAAGAATAATTCATTATTTTCACGGATTTTATAAAGTTTATATTGTTTAAAATCTAGTCCATTCTCCGTTAATGAATCTTCTACTAAAGACATCGTTAAGCGTGTTCCATAGACTGGAACATTAATAATACTCAATAATTGAGGAATAGCGCCAATATGATCTTCATGACCATGTGATAAAAAGACCCCTTGAATGCGAGAAGCGTTCTCTTTTAAATAAGTGAAATCTGGGATGACGGCATCAACCCCTAATAAATCTTCCGTTGGATATTTTAACCCTGCATCTAAAATAAAGATTTTATCATTAACTTCTACTACATATAAGTTTTTCCCATTTTCATCGAGTCCACCTAAAGCAAATACTTTAATTTTTTGTTCTACTACTGATGCCACATTCTTATCGTTGTCAATGATATGAAACAAAATTTCGTTTCACTGGTTACGTCAGTTGACAACGATTCACCTCCTTTAATTTAATTTTTTAACTTAAAAGTTTCTCACTGTAACCTAATTAGTCACAATCTGACTCACTATGTCATTTTCATATCAATGATATAAAAGGTAAGATACCCCTTACTTTTTATCATGAGTTTATAGGTTTCCTTTTTTTGAACGGTTCTTCTCTTCATTAAACTTTGATTTCTCATTCCAAATTGATCGTTTTATTTATTAAATGATACGGATACAAATTTGATTTTAAAAATAAATGAGCATGAGTTAGTGTCAATAAACATAAAATTTATGTTGTCCTATTTATCATTCGACGTCACGCATTATTACATACGTCCTTAATGTTCACTTTCTAAAAAACAATGACGACTAATCTATCAAAACGTTCCTCGTTTTGCAAAACTAAAGCTTAAACTAATCAGGAAAAGATACCATTCAATATGTGTTAATTATCAACTTAAGGATTGTTCTCTTTAACTAACTAAAAAAGATAGAGAACCTAACCTTCATTCGTATAAAAAGGAAAATGTTTATCTTCTACAATCATTATAGTACATCACGTCAGTAACTGACAAGTGTTACCGTCTTTTTTTTAGACAAACTATCGAAAATAAAGTCTATATAAAAACAGAGATGTATTTTAAAATTTAGATTCAATTTTAGTTTGTCAATCGATTGGATACTGGCTTCCCTGGCATTTGCCAAGAAAATATATCCTCTGATGATAGGGCTTTAAATCTTTTCATCATATAAAAAAAACATCTGCCATTCAACAGAACAGATGTTTTTTACATGTTTATTCATCTAATAGTCCTCTAAGTTCATTAAAAAGTTCTAGAGTTTCAAATTGATCCATCTCAACTAGCGGAAGTCGAAGTCCTCCAACCTCCATTCCAAGTTGATTTAATATCGCCTTAATTGGAATTGGGTTGGTTGTACAGAACAATCCTTTATAAAGAGGCTTTAACTTCTCATTCAAAGCTTCAGCTTCTTCAACTTTACCTTTTTGATAAAGCTGATAAATTTGATTCATTTGTAAGCCAGCAACATGTGAAGCAACTGAGATTACGCCATCGCCTCCTAGTTTGATTGTTTCCAAATAATTAGAATCATCCCCACTATAGAGACAGAAGTGATCAGGGGCTTGTTCTTTTAACGCTTTTAATAAGTTTAAATCTCCACTAGAATCTTTAATCCCAACAATATTTTTGATTTCTGCTAATTCTAAAATACTTTCTAACGTTAAGCTAACGCCCGTCCGTGAAGGGATGTTATATAAAAGAATCGGCAAATCAGTTGAATTAGCAATTTCTTTAAAATGTGTCATCAATCCAACCTGATTCGGCTTATTATAATAAGGAGTCACCACCAACACCGCATCTGCACCAATTTCTTCAGCTAATTTCACATTATGAATCGTTGTTTTTGTATTATTCGTTCCTACACCTGTAATAATCGGAACAGTTCCACCCGCAAAATCAACTGCTGTTTCCCAAATTCTTAAGCGCTCAATCGCTGTTAAAGTAGGCGCCTCTCCCGTTGTTCCCGTAATCACTAAACTCGTTGATCCGTGTTTTAATAAATGAATAATCAACTTTCGTAAACTACTAATGTTTAGTTGATTATATTCATCAAATGGGGTTACCATCGCCGTAATAACCGGACCAAAACTTTTCATAACTCTCACATCCTTTACTTAAATTAAATTATAATGTAAAAAGTTTAATGTATCCTCAAGCTTCAAAGCATCGACGTAGAAGGTTAGTTCAACCGGTGTTCTTTGTTGATTCATCCAGCTCACACGAACATAATTTTCATTTTTAATGAATTCTAATTCGTTTTCTTTCAAGTAATGTTCAACTGCTTCTTCATCATGAACTTGTGCATACCAATACGCCCCTTGTTTAATTAATAACTCACAATTAATGGGGCAATTTAGCCCTAAAATTTCATAACGAGTATATCCTGATTTATACGTCAAGCTTAAGGTATTCACCTCCTCATCAACGACATAAGTTCCAATATGATCAGCCGTTGTGGAACGCAAACGTAAATTGACATGATTTTTTTTAGCTAACTCGACGGCTTTTAAATGAATAACTTTTGCTCCTCTTGCAGCAAGCGCAATCAAATTATCATAACTAATTTTCTCTAAGACACGTGCATTTTTCACTAATTTCGGATCAGCGGTCATGACCCCTTCAACATCGGAGTAAATATCAACATAACTCGCCTTTAAGGCACCCCCTAAGGCAACAGCTGACGTGTCACTCCCTCCTCGTCCGAGTGTGGTAATATGCCCTTCTAATGTTGTGCCTAAAAATCCCGGGGCAACTAACACATCATATTCATTAAATAAAGAAACTATTTTACTCGTTTCAATGGTAATAATATTAGCATTACTATAATTATTATCAGTTTTAATCCCTACTTCATCTGGAGCTAAAGAAGTGACGTTTAACCCTTGTTGTTGTAAAAAGTCAGACATCACAATACTCGAAATAATTTCTCCACATGAAAGTAGACGATCATTTTCACGCTTAGACACATGATAAGTCACAAGTTCCTTTAACGTATCAGTGGCGTATGGCTCCCCGCTTCTACCCATTGCTGATACAACAACTACAACTTTGTACCCTGCACTTACCTCACGCCGAATATGCTTAAATGCTTGAAATCTTGTTGCTTGATCCCGTACTGAGGTTCCACCAAATTTCATAACTACAATATCCATTTTAATCACCTAACAATCCATGACGATGCATATAATAAGCAATTTGCACACTATTTAAGGCGGCTCCTTTTAAGATATTATCAGCAACGACCCAAAAATGAACAACATTTTCCTCAAATAAATCTTTTCGAACACGTCCAACAAACACCTCATCTTGATGAGCTAAATACGAAGGCATTGGATATTCTTGATGTAAAATATTATCACGTAAGATGACATCAGGACTTTGCTTAAATACCTCAATAATTTCTTCTCGATCGTTAACTGGTTTTTTCAACTTAACTGTCACTGAGACACTATGACCATACCGAACAGGAACTCGAACACAAGTCGCATTCACTTTTAGCTCATAATCATCTAATATTTTTTGTGTTTCATTGATCATTTTGATTTCTTCTTTCGTATAACCTGATGACAAGAAGACATCAATTTGTGGAATGACATTATGGGCAATTTGATAATAAATTTTATCTGAACGCGTAGGTAAAATCTGTGGCTCATAAGACTCGTCACTTAATTCTTGCTCATACTCATATAAGGCTTTAGCTCCCGCTCCTGAAATCGCTTGATATGTTGAAACATTAACCGATTCAATCCCATAGGCTTCAATTAATGGTTTAAGTGCCACCACTAATTGAATAGTTGAACAATTTGGGTTCGCAATTAATGGCGTATTTTTGGATAAGACATGAGCATTTACTTCAGGAACGACTAATGGAATCGTTGGATCCATACGGAAAGCACTCGTATTATCAATGACAACTGCACCTTTTGACACGGCAATTGGAGCATACTTTAATGATACACTCCCACCCGCACTAAAAAACGCTAAATCAATGCCTTCGAATGAATCTTCTGATAACTCCTCAATTACAATTGGTTCCTTTTTAAACAAGAGAGTTTTTCCTGCCGATCGTTTGGAGGCGAGTAAACGTAAGGAAGAGACTGGAATAGGATAACGCTCTAGTGTTTCAATCATACTTCTGCCAACCTCACCACTTGCCCCAACGATTGCGACCGCATATCCATGTTGATTCATCACAATCTCCCCTTTTTTTCATTTAAGGCGATGTAATCTCTCACAAAGCGAAACAAATAATAAGCAGCTGTTTTTGGAGCGACAATACTAGGTAATGAACCGGCTAATTCTGATTGAATCCCTAATTGTTTCGCATAGTCAAAATCAACACCACCTGGTTTACTACTCACATCCATGATGTAACAATCTTTTCTCACATGGTTCAAGGCTTTTTCATCAAGTACCATCGCAGGTACAGTATTTACAATCACATCATAATGATGTAAATCTTCAACCATCAAGTCAATATGAATCGGATGCAATCCCATTTCAAATAATCGGGCTTCATCTTTTTTCTTTCTGAAGGTTACACTCACATATGCACCTAACGCTTTTAAATCTCTTGCAATCGTTAATGAAGTTCGACCTGATCCAATCACTAAAATCTCTGCTTGATGAATTGTAATATCTGTATTTTTAATGATGTTATAAATCACTCCTTCCGCTGTAGGAATAGAGTTATAAATTGCGACTTCATCATAATCAAAAATAACTTCACATTTTCTTGGAACAGACTTTAACAATGCCATTAATTTAGGATATCGAATCGGCGTAAAAATCACACAATCTTCTGGTAAACTTAATAAAACTTCTTCTGTTAAACGTAAATGAGTATTTGCAATTTGTCCACTTTCACTAATTCCACCAAAAGGCAAAATAAAATAATGCGTTTCCTTTAAAATATGAAAATCAAAGCTCACTGAATCACGATAATACTGAACAAGATCTAACCCACTATCACGGATGTACTCAGACAAATAATTCATCCGCTTATCATTGTTTATGATCAATATCATAATAACCACCTACCTCCTATCTACTTACGTAGTATTTTATGAAAACGAGAAAGGTCTGGTGACATATATCGCTGTGATACTTCGGCAATAAAAAAAGCAACTCTTCATTTAAAAAGAGTTGCTTTTAATTTTAATTAACTACATTCTGGCCTAGTTCCTTGAACTATTTCATCAACAGTTTTAAATTGATATCCTTTTTCTTTTAATTGATTAATCATTGGTTCTAGTGCAATGACTGTTTCTGGTTTAGGATGCATTAAAATGAGAGCACCCGGCTCTAATTTTTTCATCACCCGACTAATCAGAACATCAGCACTTCCTCCCATCCAATCGATCGTATCTGCTGTCCACATAATTGAATACATTCCTTGATCATACGCAGCTTTTAACGTTCGATCATTAAACTCTCCAGCTGGAGGGGCAAAATAAATAATAGGTTCATTAATAATTGAACTTAAAACATCATTCGTCTTTTTAATTTCCTCAACGTATTGATCATAAGTAAATCCACCCCAACGTGAAGGATGCGAGTAAGAGTGGTTACCTATTAGATGACCATCATTATAAAGTTTTAACACTTGATTCTTATGATTTTCTGCATAACGACCTTCAAAGAAAAATGTTGCACGTACTCCCAAACGATCTAAAATCGTCATCATTTTATCCAACTCTTCTTCTCCCCAAGCCACATTAATGAGTAAAGAGACGTACTGACCTTCTTCATTTCCTTTATAGATAGGTCTTTCACGGAATTGTTCAGGATCTTGTTTATAATCAATTTTCTTACAAACAATGAGTGAAGGATCAAACTCTCCATTTAACAACATCTTATTATAAGACAACTCATAATCAACTTCAGCACCTACTAGACCAGGAACAAAATCCCAAACACTATCTATTCTCGGTTCAACAGCTTCAAATCGATGAGTTTCCATATACTCAACTAGCTTCAAATGAATTTCATCATTCATATTTGAAACTGAATAGGCTTTATGATAAAAATTAACACCGATTAACAGTGTGACATAAGCAACAATCCCTAAGACTGCTCCTATCTTTTGCTTCACAGCTTTCACCTCTAGTCATACGATTTAATCTTTAACAGTGTGCCACGATTACTATCAGTTTATTCATTTTTTACTCAAATTTATCATTTGACTTTAATGTTTTATGACATAAATCTAATAAATTGTAAAAAAATGCTATTTTAAGCTAGAGGAGTCATGACCAAAGATTGAATACCTTATCTATCATTTATTAAAAAACTAAATCATCCTCTCTTCAAATATTATTATTAAAATGCCCCTATGGATCAGTAGCAGTCCCTGTCTAACAGGAGAGCACAACCTTCATAATCCTCCTTATCCTATTAACATCAACTCTTTTGAATCTATCTATTTTATGATACAAAAATTTCTTAAAATAAATCCAAAATAAAAACTCGCCATTGGCGAGTTTTTATTATTCTGCTTGTTGCTCCGCTTGTTCTTTCATCGCTTCTTTGCGTGATAAATTCACACGTCCACGATCATCAATTTCCGTTACTTTAACGTGAATTTGATCTCCAACATTCACAACATCTTCTGTTTTAGCTACACGTTCTTCTGCTAATTGAGAAATATGCACTAATCCATCTTGTCCAGGGAAGATTTCAACAAAGGCACCGAATTTTTCAATACGAACAACTTTACCTAAATAAATCTTACCAACTTCGACCTCACGAACGATATCCTCAATCATCGCAACCGCTTGATTAATATTTTCTGTGTTATCATGTAAGATATAAACTGTTCCATCTTGTTCAATATCAATTTTAACCCCTGTTTTATCAATGATTTCATTGATTTGTTTTCCACCAGGTCCAATCACATCACGGATTTTATCCACTTTAATTGTCATCACTTTAATTTTTGGAGCGTAAGCTGATAAATCCTCACGAGTTTCAGCAATTGTTCCTAACATATGATTTAAGATTTGCATACGTCCAACTTTAGCTTGTTGAAGGGCCTCTTCTAAAATCTCACGGCTTAACCCTTCAATTTTGATATCCATTTGTAAAGCAGTAACCCCTTGCGCTGTTCCCGCTACTTTGAAGTCCATATCTCCTAAATGATCTTCCATCCCTTGGATATCAGTTAAAACCGTATAATTTTCACCTTTTTTAACAAGCCCCATGGCAATCCCTGCAACTGGTGCTTTAATTGGAACTCCAGCCGCCATTAATGCCATCGTAGATGCACAAATTGAAGCTTGAGACGTTGAACCATTTGATTCTAAAACCTCAGATACTAAACGCACTGTATATGGGAATTCTTTTTCAGATGGCATTACTTGTTTTAACGCACGCTCTCCTAAAGCCCCATGACCAACTTCACGACGACCTGGTGCTCCATAACGTCCCGTTTCTCCAACTGAGAATGGAGGGAAGTTATAGTGGTGCATGAAGCGTTTTGTTTCTTCAACTTCAAGTCCATCTAACATTTGGTGCTCATTTAAAGCTCCTAATGTACAAATTGATAAGGCTTGTGTTTGTCCACGTGTGAATAACGCTGATCCATGTGTACGAGGTAATAAATCGACACGAGATGATAATGGACGAATCTCATCAATTTTACGACCATCCGGACGTACTTTTTCATCTGTGATTAAACGGCGTACTTCTTCTTTAACGATTTTATTTAAAACTTCTTTAACTTGTTTTAATTCTTTTTCAGTGACCTCTTCTGCCTCAAACACTTCTAACACACGTTTATTTACCGCATCAATCGCTTCTTGACGTGCATGTTTTTCAACTACTTGAATAGCGGCTAACATATCTGCTTCTGCCATTTCACGTACACGCGCATTAATGTCTGCATCGATTTCATATAAGTTTAATTCCATTTTTTCCTTTCCAATTTCAGCAACAATTTGCTCTTGGAAGGCAATAATTTGTTTGATAGCATCATGACCGAACATGATAGCTTCTAACATCACTTCTTCTGGAACTTCTTTTGCTCCAGCTTCAACCATGTTGACTGCATCTTTTGTTCCAGCTACTGTTAAATCGATATCTGAATTTTCTAATTGCTCAACCGTTGGGTTTAGCACGAATTCTCCATTGACACGACCTACAATGACCCCAGCAATTGGTCCTTCAAACGGAATATCTGAAATAGATAAAGATAATGATGATCCAATCATCGCTGATACTTCTGGTGAGTTATTATGATCCACACTCATGACATAGTTGATGACTTGTACATCATTACGGAATCCATCAGGGAATAATGGACGAATAGGACGGTCAATTAAACGACCTGCTAAAATCGCATGTTCACTTGGACGCCCCTCACGTTTAATAAATCCACCAGGTACTTTACCTACGGCATAAAGACGTTCTTCATATCCAATTGTTAATGGGAAAAAATCTATATCTTTAGGTTCTTTTGAAGCAACACATGTTGATAAAACAACTGTATCACCATAACGTACTAAAACCGAAGCATTCGCTTGCTTTGCTAACTCACCAATCTCAAAAGTTAATGGACGGCCAGCTAACTCAAACGAATAAACGTGTTTATCTGACATATATATTACTCCTTCATTTTCTACATTTATATTTATTCTTTTCTATCATACCATAAGCAAATAATTTAAAGAAATAATTTTTTTCATATTCATACCTAATTTGGCAACTTCACTAAAATTTTGCTTAAAAATAACCTTTTTCTTTATTTTATCACCTGACATCCTTATTATAAGCACTCTCAACAAGAATTATCAGCCTTCATCTGAAAGAGCAATAAAAAAAAGAACCTTCAAATGAAGGTTCTTTTTAATTAGCGACGTAATCCTAAACGCTCGATTAATGAAGCATAACGGTTGATATCTTTGTTACGTAAGTAAGTTAATAAGTTACGACGTTTACCAACCATGCGTAATAATCCACGGCGTGAATGATGGTCATGTTTGTGTTGTTTTAAGTGATCGTTTAAACGATTGATTTCAGCAGTTAAAACTGCAACTTGTACTTCTGGAGAACCTGTATCTCCTTCGTGTACTGCATAAGCTTTGATGATTTCTTGTTTTTCTACTTTAGAAATAGCCATTACTATTACCTCCTATAATTCTGATAAATACGCCTCAATCCAAGCCAATCGCTGGAGGAGCTAAAAGCATAGAATAAGGACATGTTTAATTGTATCATACTTTTTAATTAATTCAAGTTTAATTTAAAATAACTTCTGACATATTGATGATCAGCCTCTAATTGCTTCATCAGTTCTGCAATGGAACCAAAACGCTTTTCCTCTCGTAAATACTCACAAAAATCAAGCGTCATCTCTTTGCCATAAATATCCTCACTAAAATCTAGAATATACGTTTCAATTGAAACTTGATCATTAAAGTTAAACGTTGGATTATGACCAATATTACACATTCCCACATAACGTTGTCCTTCAATTTCAACCTCAACTGCATAAACACCTTTTTTAGGAATCACATAGTCTTCACTTAACTGAAGATTAGCCGTTGGAAAACCAATTTGACGCCCTCGTTGTTGACCGCTCACAACCATTCCGTGGATACGATACGGTCGACCCAGCATTTGTGTCACTTTTTTAATATTTCCATCTGCTAAATAACGCTTAATTTCAGTGGCTCCTATTTTCTCTTGTTCTAATTCATATTTAGGGGTGATATTTAAGCTAAATCGATCTGAGTAACCTCCCAATAATTCCACCTCACCTTCCCCCATTCGTCCGAATCGGAAATCAAATCCTGTTGAGACATGTGCTACCCCATACTGAATGAGATAACGTTCAACGAAATCAATCGCTCTCATATTTGCTAACGTTTCATTAAATGGTAAAATAATCAATTCATCCACACCTAATTCAGTTAAGCGGCTTACTTTTTCTTGATAAGGTGTTAATAAACGTTCGCTGTCTAATTTCTTTAAAAAGATATTCGGACTGGGAGAAAAGGTCATCACGGCACTTCGCATTTGATGAGCCTTCGCATAATCTACTACTTCTTTAATCACCGCTTGATGCCCAAGATGTAGCCCATCAAAGTAACCTAAGGCGACAGCAATCGGTTGATCCAATTTTTTACTTAAATTTAAATGTATAACTTCCATCTCAATCACTTCCTAAAAGAAGCCCCTCATTGATCGATAGACATCATTAGTTGGGTGCTTTTCATATACTGCTAAACATTGTCCACTTTGACTATAAAGTGCCACTGGAGACACTGTGACATGATTAACTTGTTTCGGATATAATTGTACGCCATTTCGTACTAGTTTTTCAACCCAAGAATCGACCACAACCGATGGGAAATCTGCCATTGCCTGTTCTAATGTCAACAAAGTTAATGTATTCGATTCAGCCTTTTCTTTGAAAGCCTCTAAACTTAAGCAATCAGAAATATTAAAAACACCTGAAGCAATACGCCTTAAATGAGACATATGTGCTGGATATCCAAGCTTTTCTCCAATCGTTACAGCTACGGTGCGAACGAATAATCCCTTACTTCCTTTGACACGGAAACTAAATTTAACTAATCCATCTTCACTTTGATGAACGTCGCCTAATAGTTCTAATTCATAAATCGTGACCTCACGACGTGGACGCTCAACTTCAAGTCCAGCACGTGCGTATTCGTATAGCTTTTTACCATTAACCTTAACTGCTGAATACATCGGTGGGACTTGAATACTACTTCCGAGCATACTTTTTAAAACTGCTTCCACTTCTTCCTTCGTTATCGTACGGTCGACTCGTTTTTCTTCAACTAATTCACCATCAGCATCTTCAGTGGTCGTTGAAAAACCGATTGTAACTTCACCTAAATATTCTTTTTCATTTGCTGTTAAAAACTGCGAAATCTTCGTGGCACGTCCGACACAAATCGGTAAAACACCTGTTACACTTGGATCAAGCGTTCCGGTATGCCCAACCTTTTTCGTTTTCAACACTTTACGGACAATATTGACACAATCATGCGATGTCATTCCTGCCGGCTTATCTAGTAACAATACCCCGTCCATAATTCACCTCATCACTTTCTTTTAAATCGATAATAAAAATTGTTCAAACACATCATTTGCCATGAGCAAACCTTGACGCGTTAAACGAATTTGATTTCCAACGCGCTCTAAATCATGAGCTTGAATTAATTTTTCCAACGCTTCTTGATAAATTGCTTCTACGTTCACACTATATTTTTTTGAAATCTGTTCTAGATTAATTCCTTCCATGAGGCGTAAACCTAAAAACATTTCTTCTTCAATTTTTTCTTCTTTCGATAAAACACTTGACTCAATCACAGGTAATTCTTGTTTTTTCAATGACTCAATATATGTATTAATAGAGCGTGTATTTTGATAGCGGGTCCCCTCTACATAACCATGCGCACCGAGTCCCGTCCCAATATACTCTTCATTTTTCCAATACCATTGATTGTGAAGACTTGGAATTGATTTTGCAAAATTACTAATTTCATAGTGCTGGTAGCCATGTTGAGCCAACATCTCTATAACGATTTCATACATGTTTGCTTCAATTTCATTATCTGTTAATTTCAACTGATCTTTCATATAAGCTAAATACAACTGCGTATGCTCCTCAACAATTAAAGAATACGCTGAAATATGTTCCACATCAAGCGCGATCGCCTTCGTTAAATCTTCTTTTAACTGTTCAATGGTCTGTCCAGGAATCGCATAAATCAAATCTAAATTAATATTATGCATTCCATGAGCTTTTAACGTCGCAACCGCTTGTTCCACATGTTGACTCCCATGTTGGCGGCCAATTCGTTTCAGCAGTGTTTCATGAAAGGTTTGAACGCCCAAACTGAAGCGGGAAATTTGTTGTGAAAGTAAGTATTCCACCTTTTCTTCCGTTAAGTTCTCCGGATTGGCTTCAATACTAAATTCAACGATTTGTTCCATCTTAATCGCTTCATGTAAATAGTCAAATAACGGCTGAATTTGCTCCACGCTTAAAGCAGTGGGCGTTCCTCCTCCGATATAAATCGATTGAAGCTCGTCAAATCCGACCTGTTGCTCATAATACTTTAGCTCTTGTAGGAGTGCTTGAATATATTCCTCATGACGTTGTCCCTTCGTGATTAACTTAGGAAAATCACAATACGTACAAATATGATCACAAAATGGAATATGTATATATAATCCTTTCGCCATCTGACACCTCTATAGACGTTCAATGACATTTAAATTCAAACGTTTCGCCATGTCACGGGCCATTTGCATATACTCATCATTTAGATAAGCCGGATTATGACAATCTGAATTAACAATCACTTTTACGGTTGGGAATTCATTCGCAATAATCGACCAGAATTTTTCAGATGGATACGGATAACGAACGCCATCTTGATACGTTTGCTTCCCACGTCTTAATCCATTAGCGTTCACTTCTAAAATGACATCATTATCTAATGCCGCTTGTGCAATTCGGCGTGTGGCTGCTTCACAAGCCTCATCCCAACGTGGATAAAGAGTCATAAAAACGTCAGGATGTGCTAAAATTGCAAACAACTTTGTTGCCAGCGCCTCTTCAATACAAGATGCATACACGTTTAATTGTTCAGGTTTCGTGAAATGGAAGGCATCTTTGAATTTACCATCAATTTCAATGTAGTGTTGCGCTAAAATTAAATAATCCGTTTGTTGTTTTAATTCCGTCATGTAATCATGAAGGTGTGGAAAATATTCACACTCTAAGGCTTTTAAAACTTTAATTTGTGGATATTTTTTCTGAGCTCGTTCAATATCTTTAAAATATGTTGCTAACTCAGAGTAATCCATACGACGTGTTCCCATCTGAGGGAAATTTTGATGTGGCGTGTGACAACTCATTCCAATTTCAGCGTAATTATGCTTCACTGCTTCTTTAACATAAGCCTCAACATCACCTTTGGCATGTTTACAACGATCATGATGCGTATGATAATTCGTTAATAACATATTTCTCACCTCTTTATTATGATTCTTTTTTAGTTTATCTTAAACATTCCAAACAATAAATGAACTTGCTTAGTTTTTACTCCCTATTAATAGAAAAAGAGAGGTCTTTGCCCTCTCTTAATCTTCGTCCATTGATAATACAGCCATGAATGCCTCTTGTGGAACCTCAACTGATCCAACAGACTTCATACGTTTCTTACCTTCTTTTTGTTTTTCAAGTAATTTACGTTTACGTGAAATGTCTCCTCCGTAACATTTAGCTAAGACGTTTTTACGTAAGGCCTTAATCGTTGAACGGGCGATGATTTTCCCACCAATCGCAGCTTGAATTGGAACCTCGAACTGTTGTCTTGGGATAATTTCTTTTAACTTTTCAGTGATCACTTTACCACGTGAATAGGCAAAATCTTTATGAACAATTAAACTTAACGCATCGACAATTTCACCATTTAATAAGATATCCATCTTCACAAGTTTTGATGGCTTGTATCCAATTAACTCATAATCAAATGATGCATATCCTTTTGTTGATGATTTTAATTGGTCAAAGAAGTCATAAACGATTTCTCCAAGTGGAATTTCATAGTTAACATGAACACGTGTTTCATCTAAATATTGCATATCGATGAAGACACCACGTTTTTTCTGACATAATTCCATGATAGCTCCAACATAATCATTTGGTGTCATGATTGATGCCTTAACATAAGGTTCTTCAATTGATTTGATGGTCTGTGGTTCAGGCATTTGTGATGGGTTATCGACAATTAACTGCGTTCCGTCTGTTAAGTAAACATGATAGATTACCGACGGTGCTGTTGCGATTAAGTCAATGTTAAACTCACGTTCAATACGTTCTTGAATAACATCCATGTGTAATAATCCTAAGAATCCAGTACGGAATCCGAAGCCTAAGGCTTGTGATGTTTCAGGCTCGAATTGTAATGATGAGTCATTTAAAACTAATTTTTCTAATGCATCACGTAAATCGTTATAACGAGCAGCATCAATCGGATATAATCCACAGAAAACCATTGGGTTTAATTTACGGTACCCTGGTAATGGTTCTTCCGCTGGATTATCTACTGATGTAATCGTATCCCCCACGCGAACCGTCTTCACATCTTTAATTGACGCTGTCACGAATCCTACATCACCAACACTTAAATAGTCGACTACTTTTTCATGTGGTGTGTGAACTCCAACTTCAACGACTTCGTATTCAGCACCTGTTGCCATCATACGAATGATTTGACCTTTTTTCATCGTTCCATTTACCACACGGATTGAAGCAATAATTCCACGATATTGATCATAAACTGAGTCGAAAATTAAGGCCTGAAGTGGTGCATCAGGATCTCCTGTTGGTGCTGGGACTTTTTCAACAACTTGTTCTAAAATTTCTTCAATTCCGATTCCCGCTTTAGCAGAAGCTAACACAGCATCATCAGCTGGTAATCCGATGATATCTTCTACTTCTTGCTTCACACGATCTGGATCGGCACTTGGTAAATCAATTTTATTGACTAAAGGTAAAATTTCTAAATCATTATCTAAGGCTAAATAAACATTCGCTAAGGTTTGGGCTTCAATTCCCTGTGCCGCATCGACCACTAATACGGCTCCTTCACAAGCAGCTAGTGAACGTGATACCTCATACGTAAAATCGACGTGTCCTGGGGTATCAATTAAATGTAAAATATACTCATTTCCATCTTTAGCTTTATATGTCAACTGCACGGCATTTAACTTAATCGTAATTCCGCGCTCACGCTCAAGTTCCATTGAGTCTAACAGCTGATTTTTCATCTCACGTTTTTCCAACGCATTCGTTCGCTCTAAGATACGATCCGAAAGTGTTGTTTTCCCATGATCGATGTGGGCTATAATTGAAAAGTTGCGAATTCGTTTTTGTCGCTCTTTGATTTGTTCGCTATTAATCGCACTCACAAAGCTCACTCCATTTCGGTAAAATAATATCCACTCTATTTTACTTTAAATTTACTTATCTCACAAGAAAAATTTGTGGAATCTCTTGTTTTTATCATGATTTAGCCATTTTTATGACCTCTTTATTTTGGAGATAAGAAGCCATACAAAAAGACTATTGCCCCAAATACTCACTCGGTCAATAGTCTTATGTTATCCCATTTTTTATATTAAATGAAATTCAACTCTTATTCACTGATTAGTTGATCAAAAAATCTAACCACTGTACGCAAAACCTCACGCACAATGGTTTTTAATACATCTGCGATGTCTTGTCCTAATTTAGAGATATTATTGTGACTAACCCCACTCACTTTGTTTAATGCGGATGTCGTAGGTGACGGTTGACTTGAAGTTTGAGTGATGGGTTTACTACTGTTCATTTGGCTGGTTTGCACGGTCTGACTATAGGGAATAAACGTATTTTCTTCATCTTTTAAACTCGCTTCGTATTGCTCAATTTGTTCATTTAAAAATGTTGAGGCTTGCGCTGTCGATTGAATTTTCAAGTCTTCAACGTGAAGACTATACGACATCCCTAGCATAAAACAAGAAATGGCTATGATGATTAGCCCCCCTTTTTTCATAAGCACTCCCCCATCATTCATGCGCTTTAATATACGTTGTTAAAACATCTGCCACTGCCTGGGCTGAATTAGTGACCTCTTCATAGGTGTTATAGTCACCTCCCACCTCAATTAAAATCATCGTCGTGGCAAAATCTTGATTATAAACCCCATTATAGCCAACCCCGCCATTTTCACGAATCCCTCGCGATAATCCAGGATATTTTTCGCTCAATAAGGCTTCTAACTCTTGAATAATTTTTTGATTTTCTTGATATCGCTCATTATCAGTTCCTAACACAAACATCACTTTGGCATACGGTTTCCCATCAATCGTTGTCACAGATTTCTCATAACTAATCGAATCCCGATGAAAGTCAATAAAATAGCGTAAGGTCTCATGTTGACTCGCCGTATCCTCTAAATACATTCGTGATGCCTTATAAGATAATGAATAATGCCACTTATTTTTACTCACAACCTCTGCCGCTGAACGAGATTCAACTAATGTATTTATATTTTGACTTTGTAACTGCTCAGCTACCATGTAAGATAAATCAACCACACTAACTGTCCGACCTAACTGCTCATTCACAGCTCCACCTTCATATAGTTCACCGTCATGAGAATTAAAGATATAAACCAACGGATCGGTTGTGATTACTTCTTGCATCGGTTCGACATCTAACTCCTCACTAACATATGTATATTTATAATCTTGTGGTGGCGTTGCTGCTGTTGCACTTTGACTCGGTGCCTTCATATTAATAAAAGCAAACCCATCATTGATAAAGGAGCAAAGTTGATTCAAGTCCAGTGAAGTCATGATTTCTGCAAAGTATTTTTGTAAATTCATCACCACATCCACAATATCTCCCGCGGTTGAAAAATCAAAAATACTTGATAAAATTGTTTCTTGTTTCACATGTTTATCGTAAGCTTCTTTTTGATTAACATATAGCAACTGAAAAAACTGCGTGAAGCAAAGTGTGAGAACAAATCCCAGTATGATGATATAGGGTGTTAATTTATTCAGCTTTTTCTTCCATTTTTTTCTCCTTAAACGTTGTTTTCGATTCAATCTTCCCCGCCCCCTGACTGTTGTATTTCATCGAAAGATGCTTACCTTTCGCGTAACGTTTACCTCTTTAAAACATATACGTTATTATACAAAATCAGTGGTGTTAATTATTGTTGTTTTATGGTCAAGAATTAGCTAAATTGTACATTTGGATGTAAGGCTCGATTGAGACCATTGGAAATTAATGTCGCTAAATCCTCCATTTCTGTATCGATTTCTTTTGGGGTCACGATTAGATTATAACCATTTGGTGTTAAGACCTCAGAAATCAATTGGCGCTTCTCTTCTTCTTCTAAGTTTCCGACTTGCCCCATAAATTGCTCACGAAGTTCTGGAGACGGTAAATCTTCATCGGTATATATTTGACGTGCACTTGAAAATGGCACGAGTTTTTTATAAGAGCGCGACTCCTCTTTTAACGATTTCCCAATATGTTTAAGAAGAAAATCGATCGTATCACTCGTAATCGAAACCGCATCGACAACAGTTGGAACCCCGATTGCAAAAACAGGGATACCTAGCGATTCCTCATCAACTGCCTTACGTTTATTTCCGACCCCGCTACCTGGTGCAATTCCTGTATCAGTCATTTGAATCATTTTATTGACACGAGTAATCGAACGCGAAGCTAAAGCATCCACAACGACTAAGAAATCTGGCTTCACTTTTTTGACCAGTGATTCAATCACATCATATGTTTCGATTCCAGTCATCCCCATCACACCTGGTGCTAATGCACTGACTTCACGATAACTTCGATCCACTTCATTTGGACGAAGCTCATATAAATGACGCGTCACAATGACTTCATCAACGACCATTGGTCCTAATGCATCAGGCGTCACATGATCATTTCCGAGTCCAATCACTAAACAAGTATCTGTTTCTTTAATGTCTCGATGTTTTAATAGCTTCGATAATTGCTCTGCAAAGACTTCCATCGCCACCGTTAACTGATCATGTTCATGAGTAATGATAGAAGACGTATCGAGTGTCATATAACGACCTGCCTTTTTTCCCACACGTTCAACTGCTTCAGGTGCTACATCAATGCAAGTCACTTTTAATCCTTTAATATTATCTTCTTCGTATTTCACCCCTTCTTGAGACGCCTCATTCACTTGCCCGACCATTTGTTCAACGGCTTCTAACGCTAAATCTGAACGACATTGCCACTTTTTCATTTCCTGTTCATTCATAATAATCACCTCAAAAATAGTGTGAGCTAGTTTTAGTTATTTCATGAAAATTTATTCAAAATTTATTCTCAAATTAAAAAAAGACAATTTAAGCTCGTCTTTTATTCTTGTTGTATCACTTGTTTTCTTTTTAACACGCCAGGGTCCCATTCAATCATTAAGACAGCTAAGACACTGAAAATTCCACCGATACAAAGCTTGACTGTCACAGGATCGCCTAAAATAAGAACAGATAAAATGGCTCCAAATAATGATTCAAATGATAAAATCAATCCTACTTTTGCTTCAGATGTGTGACGTTGCGCGATCGATTGAATCAAGAAAGCAAACAGCGTACTCAATAACCCTAAATACAAAACGGCGATTCCACTACGAAATGAGACCTCGACCCAGGGCATCCTCAATGACCAAATGAACGATAAAACAGCAACAGTTACCATCTGTATTGTATTAAAACAATACGGATTACAACGCGGACTAAATAAGCCGGTGATCACAATTTGAACAGCAAAACCAATTGCACAAATTAAGGTCAAAATATCCCCTATGTTCATGGAAAAATCTTTTTCAAGAGATAAAAAACTAACGCCTAACACCATGAGTAAAATCCCAGTCCATTGTGTAACTGTTAAACGACGTTTAAAAAAGATAACTCCAAGTAGCGGGACAAGTAAGACATAAGTAGATGTAATAAAGGCATTTTTTGAAGCTGTCGTATACTGCATGCCAATTGTTTGAAACGAAAAGCCAATGAATAAAAAGATTCCGGCTAAGACTCCCCCTATCACGTCAATTTTTTTAATAGATTTTAACACTTTAAAGAAAATCATCACCATTCCTACGGCTGCAACGATAAATCTCAAAGCAGTTAACTGTGCTGGCCCCATCCCACTCTCTATCGCTAATCCAACAGCGGGAAAGCCCCCTCCCCAAATGATAGCAACGACTAACAATAATCCATCTGCTATTTTTGAATTCATTGATTTCTCCCCCTTTAATTGCCTCTCTTATTCATTTATGCACATCTAACACAAAAAAGGACATTCTCATATTGAGAACGTCCTTTTTAATAGGATTTAATTATTTGATTGCTTTTAAAACGTCACATAAGAAATTATAGACGCGTTCAGTTGATGGAATCGATAATGATTCTTTTGGTGTATGTGCACCTGTGATATCTGGTCCGATTGAAATCATATCAATTTTTCCAAGTTTTTGAGATAAGAATCCACATTCAAGTCCTGCATGAATTGCCGAAACTTCTAATTCTTTTCCAAACATTTCTTGATAAACGTCTTTCATAATCTCACGAACTTTTGATTCCGTTTCAAATTCCCATTCTGGATAGTCCGCAATTAACTCCATCGTTGCCCCTGTTAAATTAGCAATGGCTTGAATACGATGGTTAATTTCACGTTTTAAAGAACTTACTGAGCTTCGGATGGCACTATTGAATTCAATTTCGTTTTCATCCATCTCAACAACTCCAATATTACTTGAACTTTCAACTAATCCTGGAATGTTAGCACTCATCGTTTGTGGTCCATAAGGGATTAACTGTAAGATATACATTAAATTTTGAGCTGTTTCTTTTGTAAAGACTTTTGTTACCGTGTCTTTTTTCGTTGTAACCACTGAGATTCCTGGATCGGCTGTTTCAAACTCAGCACGAACCATGATTTCAAAGTCTTTCACTTTTGATTCCAATGCCTCTGACTGTTCTTGTGCAAGCGTGATATTTAAGATGGCACGCTTAGAAATGGCATTCATTTTTTCTCCACCAGCAATTGATGAAACTGACACATTTAAATCTTGAATGTAGTGTAATAAACGTCCCATTAATTTATTCGCATTGGCACGGCATTTATTAATTTCAATTCCAGAGTGCCCACCTTTTAATCCACTGATCACAATTTCATAAGAAGTTAATCCGGCTGCATCCACTTCTGTCCACTCGATTGGTAATTTTAATGAGTTACGCACACCACCGGCACATGAAGCTAAAGCCACACCCTCTTCTTCTGAGTCGATGTTAATTAAAATGTCACCTGGAACATTAGCAGGATCTAAGGTCATTACACCATCCATCCCTGTTTCTTCTTCAGTTGTGACTAATACCGTTAAGGCAGGATGCTCTAACGTCTCATCCGCTAAAATAGCTAAAGACATGGCTACTGCGATTCCGTTATCGGCTCCTAATGTTGTTCCCTTTGTACGTAACCAATCACCATCTACATAAATAGGTAATGCATCTGTTTCAAAGTTAAAATCTAATTCGTCATCTTTCACACAAACCATGTCCATATGTCCTTGTAAAATGACACGTGGAGCGTCTTCATAACCTGGCGTCGCTGGTTTTGTGATGATCACATTTTTACATGGTTCTTGAACATAGTCTAAATTATGTTCTTTTGCAAAGTTTACTAAATATTCACTAATCGCAGCCTCATTTCCTGATTCGCGTGGAATTTTTGTCATTTGTTCAAAATAATGAAAAACCGCTTGTGGTTTTAAGTTTCCTAAAATCTCTGACATAAATAAGCCTCCTTTTTTGTTTTTATTCTACCATATCTTTCGTAAAATGATAACAATTCTCTACATTTATACACAAGTTTTAGCAATTATATAATACTAAAAACCGGAGGCTAGTTCTCCAATCAGTAGCGTCCAGTTTTAGTTTAACTCATTTTTAATTGAATATAGCCTTACACACGATCATTTTTATCAGCATCTTTAACCGTATACTCACTTGAATCAAACACTGAACTTTTCGGTTGTTGTTTTTGCTGATGAGTAACCGTCGCTTGATCTGGAATAATAAAAATACAAGCTATATATAAAACAACACCAGCAAATCCAAATGAAAAAATAGTTACAACTACCCAAATTAAACGAATAATCGTAGCATCCATCTTAAAATAATCTGCAATTCCTTGGCAGACTCCTGAAATCATGGCTCCTTGACTTGCTCGGTATAAGCGTTTATTTGACATCAAAATCCATCCTTCCATAACACAATTACCGTTATTATAACGTAGTTAGAAAAGAGATGACAACTTTTTTCAGATATATTTTGAAATGTCATCATGAAAGAGTTGGTGATAAACGTCAAATATACTATAATAGTGCTATATCTTTCCGATAGATAGAAAATTACATTAAAATTGGAGGTTTTTAAATGAAGTATGATTTAAAGGCTTTACTAAAGTCTAGTGAAGCTTCTTTGACTCAAATCGTTGACATTCTGAATACAGCTCCATCCCTGATGCTTCAATCATTGGAATCATCAAATACAGCGATTATTATTGTAGATATGGTCAACGGATTCGTCAAAGAAGGCCCAATGTCTTCTCCACGCATTCAAACGATTATCCCTGCAATTCGTGAGTTAATGACGCAGGCAAAGGAAAAAAAGCTTCCGATGCTAGCCTTCGCAGATAGTCACAACGAATCCTCGATTGAATTTGCTGCTTATCCTCCTCACTGCTTAGTCGGAACAAGTGAAAGTGAAATCGTTGATGAACTTAAAGAAGTGGGGGGCTATGAATTAGTGCTTAAAGGTTCAACGAATGGATTTTTAGAACCAGCCTTTCATAACTGGTTAAAAGAACATCCAACTATTGAACAATTTATTGTCGTTGGCGATTGTACGGATATTTGCGTTGAACAATTCGTTTTAACCTTAAAAACCTACTTTACGACATTAAATCGTCCGAGCCGTATCATCGTTCCAATCAATAGTGTTGAGACGTACGACTTGGGCGTTCATGCGGGTGATTTTATGAATGTAATGGCATTATATAAAATGCACATGAATGGAATTGAAATTGTCCGTGAAATTACAAACTAGAAAGAGGCTTTAACTATGAACTTAAAATCAGTAAATTTAACGATGCTCGTAGACTTTTACGAATTAACAATGGCCCACGGCTATTTTGAAAATGGAATGGAAGATCAAATCGCTTATTTTGATATGTTCTTCCGTCGCGTTCCAGATGAAGGTGGATTTGCGATTATGGCCGGTCTTGAGCAGTTAATTGAATATTTAAAACACTTAGAATTTACAGATGAGGACATTGAATATCTTCGCAGTAAACAATTATTCTCTGAAGGATTCTTAACCTACTTAAAAAATTTCAAGTTCGCTTGCGATATTTATGCCATTCCTGAAGGAACACCTATTTTCCCAAATGAACCTATTCTAACGGTTCGTGGCCCAATCATCCAAGCACAATTCATCGAAACGATGATTTTATTGAGTATTAATCACCAATCTTTAATTGCTACCAAATCAAACCGTATCGTCCGCGCGGCTAATGGTCGTCCTGTATTAGAACTTGGGGCGCGTCGAGCACAAGGGGCGGACGGTGCTATTTTAGGTGCTCGTGCCGCTTATATTGGCGGATGTAAAGGAACAGCTTGTACAATCTCTGATCGTGACTTTAATGTCCCTGCACTTGGAACGATGGCTCACAGTTGGGTCCAAACGTTTGATTCAGAATATGAGGCGTTCAAAAAATATGCGGAACTTTACCCAGAAAACTGTACCTTATTAGTCGACACCTACAATACATTAAAATCAGGGGTTCCAAATGCGATTAAAGTATTTAAAGAAATCTTAATTCCAAAAGGATATAAACCAGGAGCCATTCGTATCGATAGTGGAGATGCTGCTTATTTATCAAAAAAAGCACGTAAATTATTGGATGAAGCGGGATTACATGAAACAAAGATTGTGATTTCAAACTCATTGGATGAGTATATTATCAAAGATTTACTCATTCAAAATGCACCGATTGATTCATTTGGAGTTGGAGAGCGTCTGATTACCTCAAAAACGGAACCTGTATTCGGTGGCGTTTATAAAATTGTAGCCGTTGAAAAAGAAGGACAAATGATTCCAAAAATCAAAATTAGTAACAATATTGAAAAAATTACAAATCCAGGTTCAAAACAAGTGTATCGTCTATATGATCGTGATACAAAGAAAGCCATTGCTGATGTCATTACCCTAGCTCATGAAAAAATTGACGACACAAAACCATATACCATTTTTGACCCAGAACATACATGGAAACGTAAAGAAATCACAAACTTCATTGCTCGTCCATTATTAGCCCCAATCTTCTTAAATGGAGAATTTGTTTATACCTCTCCTACTTTAGAAGAAATCGTGACTTATTCTAAAGAACAAATTGAGATGTTATGGGAAGAAGTCTTACGCTTTGAAAAACCTCATCGCTATTATGTTGACTTATCAAAAGAATTATGGACATTAAAAACAGAGCTTCTAGAAAAATATTCTAAATAATGCTGATTTTACATATAAAAACAAATCATTCTTCTACATGAGTTTAATGGAATTTTTACCATTTGATTAAATATTGTAATTTCTTCTTGCATTTTAGACCTTGGTCTGATAGAATGATTTTGTTGTATTTTCAATGGAGGTGAACGGAATGCCAAATATTAAATCACAAGTTAAACGTGTGAAAACAAACGAAAAACGTCGTCAATTCAATGCTTCTTACAAAGCATCTATGCGTACAGCTATCAAAAACGTTGAAGTTGCTATCGAAAACAAAAACGTTGAAGCTGCAAAAGAAGCTTACAATACAGCTAACAAAAAATTAGACAAAGCTGTTGCAAAAGGAATTTGCCACAAAAACTTCGCAGCTCGTCAAAAATCACGTTTAAGCAAAAAAATCAACGGTTTAGGATAATCAAATACCGACAATTCGTCGGTGTTTTTCATCCCTTAAACATGATAAAAAAGGATCTTATTTGTCAACAAGTAAGGTCCTTTTTTATTGCGTTTATTTTAAAGGCTCTTTGTCAACTGGTGTGGGTGAAGAAATTTTATACCTGTAATCGTGAGGGATTAAGCTGCTCGTTGAGCAGTTTGATTCCTTTTATTTTTTTGTTCAAAGGTGTACTTATGGATAATCAAAAT